>Ga0172382_10000553_pt1 | contig 70721 bp, 62 predicted proteins | sample Leawel138RmetaG_FD_122245 | JGI IMG/M metagenome (GOLD analysis project Ga0172382, IMG submission 122245) | Leachate microbial communities from a municipal landfill in Southern Ontario, Canada - Leachate well 138R metaG | ecosystem: Engineered > Solid waste > Landfill > Unclassified | place...
GCGACGGTGCTGGTCAAGGTGCGCTTCCTGGAAAAGGATCCGCGCATCCTGCCGGAGATGAGCGCCCGCGTCGCCTTTTTGCGCCGACCTCTGAAGGAGGCCGAAATGCAGCCGCGCACCGCCGTCCCCGCTTCGGCTTTGGTCGCGCGCGGCGGCGAGAAGGTGGTCTTTCGCGTGCCGGAGGCGACGGCGCGGGCGACGGCGGTGATTACCGGTATGGACATGGGGGAGATGGTGGAAATCGTGCGCGGCGTGGCGGCCGGCGACAAGGTGGTGCTCGCGCCGCCCCCCGAGCTGGATGCCGGCGAGCGGGTGAAAATCGTGGAATAAATGAACACCCTGTGCATCCCGGTTAAAAGCCTTTCGTCCAAGGACCTCCTATGTCCGCAACGCTCATCGAAATCCGCAATCTCGACAAGAGCTACCGGCGCGGCAGCCAGCGGGTGCCGGTGCTGGAGAATCTGACCCTCGATGTCGCCGAAGGGGAATTTCTCGCCCTGATGGGGCCGTCCGGATCGGGGAAAAGCACCCTGCTCAACCTCATCGCCGGCATCGACCAGGCGGACGCCGGCGCCTTGCGCATCGGCGGCGTCGATCTGACCGCCCTCTCCGAAGGAGAGCTGGCCGCCTGGCGGGCGGCGCACATCGGCTTCGTCTTTCAGTTCTACAACCTGATCCCGGTCCTCTCCGCCTTCGAGAACGTCGAACTGCCGCTGCTGTTGACGACCCTCTCCCGCCGCCAGCGCCGCGAGCACGTTGCCACCGTCCTGCGGCTGGTCGGGCTGACCGAGCGCGCAGAACACTTTCCGGGGGAGCTCTCCGGCGGACAGCAGCAGCGGGTGGCCGTCGCCCGGGCGATGGTGACCGATCCGACGATCCTCGTCGCCGACGAACCCACCGGCGATCTCGACCGCGAGTCGGCCGCCGAGGTCCTTGGGTTGATGGAGCGTCTGAACCGCGAGTTCGGCAAGACGATCGTCATGGTCACCCATGATCCGAAGGCGGCGGAGCAGGCGCGCACCGTGCGCCATCTGGAAAAAGGGCTCCTGACCGATGTTCTTTAAACTGGTTCTGCGCAATGCCTTTCGCCACAAGCTGCGCACCACGCTGACCGTTACCGGACTGGCGGTCGCCATCCTCGCTTTCGGCTTGCTGCGCACCCTGGTCGGCGTCTGGTATCTGGGGGTGGAATCGTCTTCGGCCACCCGCCTGGTCACCCGCAACGCCATTTCCCTCATCTTCCCGCTGCCGATCTCCTACGCCGAGCGCATCCGCCAGGTGCCGGGGATCGAGACGGTCGCCTGGGGCAGCTGGTTCGGCGGCTACTATCGGGATCGCAAGAACTTTTTCGCCAATTTCGCCGTGCAGCCGCGCAATTATCTACGACTCTACCCCGAATTCGTCCTGTCGCCGGCGGAAGAGGCCGCCTTCCTGCGCGACCGGCGCGGCGCGGTGGCCGGTGCGAATCTGGCGGAAAAATTCGGCTGGCGGGTCGGCGACCGCATCGCTCTGCAGGGGACGATTTACCCCGGCGAGTGGGATTTCGTCCTGCGCGGCGTCTACCAGGGGGCGCAGCCGACCACCGACCGCAACCAGTTTTTCTTCCACTGGGATTACCTGAACGAGACGCTGGAGCAGACGACGCCGGGCCGGGCCGGCCAGGTCGGCTTCTTCATGCTCGGGGTGGACCGGCCGGAGCGCGCGCCGGAGGTGGCGGAGGCGGTCGATCGCCTGTTCGCCAACTCGGTGGCGGAGACGCACACGGAGACGGAAAAGGCCTTCCATATGGGGTTCGTCGCCATGACCGAGGCGATCGTCATCGCCATCCGCATCGTCTCCTACGTCGTCATCCTGATCATCATGGTGGTCGCCGCCAATACCATGGCGATGACCGCCCGCGAGCGCATCGGCGAGTACGCCACTTTGAAAACCCTCGGTTTCGGCCCCCGGCACATCGCCGGCGCCGTCTTCGGCGAAGCGCTGCTCATCGCCCTGCTCGGCGGTCTGGTCGGCATCGCCGCGACCTTCCCCGTCGCCCGTCTCATCGGCGAAATGCTGAAACTGTTTTTTCCCACCTTCCGCGTCGCGCCGGATACGGTTTGGCTGCAGTTGGCCGCCGCCCTCGCCGTCGGAACGGTGGCGGCGATCTTTCCCGCCTGGCGCGGCAGCACGGTGCGCATTGCCGAGGGGCTGCGGCGGGTGGGGTGAGGAAACCGACTTGTCTTTGCCGAAAAAAAATGACCTAATGGGAGAATAAGAGAACTCAAATAACAGGCGGGTCGGCGCATCGGTCGGCAAACGCGCACCTGGTCCGCCGTGCAGGAATGGCAGAAGCCGAACGGCGATGGCAGGGGCGGGTTTTCCCCGCCCCTGGACAACCTCTCCACAGGATCGATCGATGGCCATCCCCTTCTTCTACACCCTGCGCAACCTGCGCAGCCGCCGGTTGACCACGACGTTGACGGCCGCCGGCATGGCGCTGGTCGTTTTCGTCTTCGCCGCCACCCTGATGCTGGTGGAGGGGCTGCGGCAGACGCTGGTGGAGACGGGCTCGCCGCAGAACGCAGTGGTGATCCGCGAGGGGGCGGAGACGGAGGTGCAGAGTGGCATCGAGCGGCCGCAGGCGGCGGCGGTGGAAAACCGGCCCGAGGTGGCGACCGGCGCCGCCGGCCGGCCGCTGCTGGCCAAAGAGCTGGTGGTGCTGATCACCTTGCCGAAAAAAGCCAGCGGCAAGCCGGGCAACGTGGTCATCCGCGGCATCGACGCGAACTCGCTGGCGTTGCGGCCGCAGGTGCGTCTGGCGGCCGGCCGCCTGCCGCGCCCCGGTTCGACGGAGATCGCCGTCGGCCTCGGCATCGCCGACGGCTTCGCCGGCGCCGGCCTGGGCGGCGCCCTGCGCTTCGCCCAGCGCGAGTGGACGGTAGTCGGCGTCCTGGCAGCCGGCCGCACCGGTTTCAGCTCGGAAATCTGGGGGGACCGCGACCAACTGATGCAGGCGTTTCGCCGCAGCGCTTTTTCCTCCCTGCTGCTGCGCCTGCGCACCCCCGGCGACCTCGTTTCCCTGCGGGCGTATCTGCAAGGCGATCCGCGCCTGACCATGGAGGCGAAAGGAGAGGTGCGGTTTTACGCCGATCAATCGCAGGCGATGGCCACCTTTCTGCGCATCCTCGGCCTGACCCTGACCGCCGTCTTCTCCCTCGGCGCCATTCTCGGGGCGATGATCACCATGTACGCCGCCGTCGCCGGCCGGACGATCGAAATCGGCACCCTGCGCGCCCTCGGCTTTCGCCGCGGCAGCATTCTTGTCGCCTTCATCGGCGAATCCCTTCTTTTGGGACTGCTCGGCGGTGGTGGTGGCCTGCTTCTCGCATCGGCAATGCAGTTGCTCACCATCTCGACAACGAACTGGCAGACCTTCGCCGAACTCTCCTTCGGCTTCGATCTCACCTGGATCATCGCCTTGCAGTCCCTCGCCTTCGCTCTTTTCATGGGCTTTGCCGGTGGCCTGCTGCCGGCCGTGCGAGCCGCCCGTCTGGGGGTGGTGGAGGCGCTGCGGACCAGGTAGGAAGAGAAAGCAACGGACCCAATTTGGGGGGAGATGCAAAATGACTTCAGATGCAGATCAACCAAGCCGGGCTGTGCGCCTGCTGCCCGCCGGCATCCGGCAGCGCCTTTTTTTGCTGATTTCCCTGATCCTTCTCCCGATCATGCTTCTGCTCGGGGGGGCCTATAAGGAGCGCTATGAATCCCGGCGGACGCGGACTCTGCAGGCGGAACTGGAGGTGGCGCAGGGGGTGGCCACCACCTTCGCCGGTCTGGTGGACGCCATCAGGAACCTGAGCTACACCTTGGGGTCGGCGATTTACACCTTTTCTCCTTTTTCTCAGGAAAAGGCGACCCATCTTCTCTCCTTCAATGTCATTCAGCACCGCGCCATCCGCAACCTGAGTTGGGCCAATGCTCAGGGGACGATTGTTGCCTCCAGCGATCCAGATCTGGCGAAAATCGATATATCGACGCGGCCCTTGTTTCGGCAACTGCTTGCGGGGCGCGATTGGGCGTTGGGCGATTTGACCATGGAAGGGATGCTCGGCCATTCGCCCACCTTCGAAATTGCCACGGCGATCCGCACCGGGGGGACGCTGCGGGGGCTGGTCGTCGCCGAGATCGATCCGACCCGCCTGCGGATGCAGGAGCGCTCCGCCGGAGGGGTCACCGCCATCTTCGACCGCAGCGGCGCCGTTGTGCATCTGGGCTCGGCGCAGACGGATCTCACCTGGGCGGAACGGGTGCGGTGGCGGCAGAATAATGATCCGTTGTTGACGGCGGCTTTGGCCACCGGGGAGGTGAAATCGGGGATTGTGCGACCGTCTTTCGACTCCGGCGACTGGTTTGCGGCGCTGGCGCCGATTTCGAACACCAATTGGCTCGCGGGGGCCGCTCACCCCCTGGAAGTCGCCCTGGGTCCGGTGCGCCGGAAGGCGATTTACGATGCCGTCATCGCCGCCCTGATCGCGGCGGGCGCCTTCCTGGTCGCCTGGCTTCTCGCCCGCAGTATCGCCCGGCCGATTCTGCGCCTGGAAAACGATGCCAACCAGATGCTTGCTCTGCCTGCGGAATGGCCGGAAGATGACGAAGCTCCGGAAGAGGTGCGCCGCCTGCGTGTTTCCGTGACGGAAATGGCGGCCGGCCTCCGGCGCCAGGCTGAAACGCTGCGCGCGCGCGAGGCGGAATTCCGGGGTCTCAGCGAGGCGCTGCCCCAGATGGTCTGGGCTTCCGAACTCGATGGAAGGGCCTATTACCTGAATAACCGCTGGCTTGATTACACGGGGCAGTCCTTCGCCGAGGCAAAAGACCTAGGCTGGCTGCAGGCGCTGCACCCGGAAGACGCTTCCGGCGCTTATGAGCGGTGGCTGGCGGCTGTGGCCACGGGGGCGCCTTACGAAATCGAATACCGGATCAAGGGGAAGGACGGCCGCTACCGTTGGTTTTTGTCGCAGGGGCGACCCCTGTATGGCGCTTCGGGCCGGGTCGAGCGCTGGATGGGCACCTGCACCGACGTGGGTGTGCACAAAGCCTTGGCGGACGAGTTGATTCGCGCCCGAGAGGCCGCCGAAGAGGCCAGTCGCGCCAAGAGTGAATTTCTGGCCAATATGAGCCATGAAATTCGCACCCCGTTGACCATTTTCCTGACCGCCACCGAGTACCTGCTGCAGATCGATCGGGATCCGCACCGCCGAGAGTTGCTGGAGATGTCTGAACAGGCGGGAGAGAAGCTGCTCGCGCTCATTGATGATATTCTCGATTTCTCGAAAATCGAGGCCCGGCGGTTGAATGTCTCGGCAACCCCCTTCGCTCTGCGCCAGTGTGTCGAGGAGGCGGTGAAAATGTTGTCGTTGCCCGCGGGAAAGAAAAATCTTCCCCTTCGTTTGGAAGTGGCAAGCGATGTGCCCCAGACGATCGAAGGCGACGCCGAGCGCCTGGGACAGGTGCTGCTGAACCTCATCGACAATGCGGTCAAATTCACCGAGTCGGGGGAAATCAAAGTGTCGGTGGCGAGGACTGGCAACGACCTGCGCTTTGCCGTCGCCGACACCGGCATCGGCCTTCCCGAGGCGAAGCAGCACCTCCTGTTCCGGAGTTTCATGCAACTGGACAGCTCCCTCACCCGCCGGCGCGGCGGCACCGGTCTCGGGCTGGTCATCTGCAAGGGGCTGGTCGAACTGATGGGCGGCAAGATTGGGTTGGAGAGCCGGGAGGGGAAAGGCAGCACCTTCTTTTTCACCCTCCCCCTGCGGGAAAATTTCGCTGCGTCGGCCGCTGCTTGTGCGGAGAGTCCGGAGAAAAAGAGCAGATAAGCGGTCGTGTACATCATCGTCTCTCACAGCCCTGACACAAGTCTCCGGAACCGGGCGACAGAGGGCCGGTCGCTCCAAGGGGAATTTTCCGTTAGGCTTTTGGGGAGAAGGAGGGACGAAATGCAACATCTGCAAGTGCACGCAAAGAGCGGCTTTCACGTGCTGGCCGGCACCGATCGCTCGGAGGCGGCCGCCATGGTCCTCGCCGGCGGAGAATCGACGGGCGGTCCCGATAATCGGCGCCTCGGCAGCGATCAGTGGCTTTTTGTCATCGCTGGCCGTGGCCGCGCGGTGGTCGCCGGCCAAGAGGTGGCGCTCGGCAAGGGCTCGCTCCTGCTGATCGAGGCGGGGGAGGCGCATCAAATCGAAAATTCGGCAAGCGAGCCGCTGGCGACCTTGAACTTTTACGCGCCGCCCGAATACTAGCGACCCCAGCCCCTCGCTCAGATGCGTTCGGTGTCGATGTCCGTCGGATACTGCGGCGGTTCCTGTGGCACAAGGTGGTAGACCGCCTCGAAGTCGTCGAATTCCAGGAGGTAGCGGTGTCCGCAGTTGGAACAGATGGCGGCGTCGGTGTGGCGGACATCCGCGACGAAAATGGCGGTGCGGCAATTCGGGCAGCTGAAGGTTTCCTCGTCCATGATCGACCCTTTTCGCAAAAAAGGTGTTTCCTTCCTGTTTGTCGCCGGCTATAGTGCCGGGCTCGCCGCCGGCCAAGCGGTGCGGCCCCGCCTGCGGGTCCGGCGATCTGTACGCCGAAACGGCAATCTGTTACTATTTTGTTCGATCGTTCACAGAGGGTATCAAAATGAAGTGGTTCGGCAATTCCCGGCATCGTGAAGAGGATCGCCTTCTTTACGTCCGCACCGAGGCGATTTTGAATGAAGAGGGGATGGAGCGCTTCCTGGCCGGTCTGAAAAGCGATAAATCTTTTCAACAGGAGCTGCGCGGCCGGGTGCTGGCGTATCTGGCCGGGTGTGAGCAGGCTGCGTCCAGCTACCGGGATCGTCGCCTGCAGGAAAAGGCCAAAGCCCTGGTTGCCGTCCTGAAGGAGCTGAAAATCCACACCGGCACGCATTTTCTCGTCTTTCCGCGCAACCAGACCGGTTCCGACCTTCGCCATGTGCTGCATCCGGATTATTTCATTCTGGAAATGACCAACGTTTCCATAGACGAGCACAGCTTCTACTTCAAGGCGGAAAGCGAATTGCTCCGCCTGGTCGAAAAAGCCAGCGCCGCTTACCGCTCCTTCCAACAGGCGGCAAGAAGAAGGAAGTTGGCGTGATGCGCTCCTGTGTCCGCACCCTGATCTGTATCGATAGCGAGTGCTTCGACAATATCCCGGACGCGGCAAAATGCCTGATGCGCCTGGCCAGCCGCCGTTCCCCCGTGACCATCACCCGCCGCGCCGATGCCCGGCCGTGCCTCGTCTCCTGATCTTTTGGTGGAAAAAATAAATGCCGGCAGATAAACAAGAGGTGGAAATCTTCTCCGACGGCGCCTGCTCGGGGAATCCGGGACCGGGGGGCTGGGGGACGGTTCTGCGCTGCGGATCCACGGTGAAGGAGCTCTCCGGCTACGCGGCGGAGACGACCAACAACCGGATGGAGATGATGGCGGCGATCGCCGGACTGGAGGCGCTCAAGCGCCCCTGCCGGGTGCGGCTGACCACCGATTCGGAATACCTGAAAAAGGGAATGACCGAGTGGATCGACGGCTGGGTGCGGCGCGGCTGGAAGAATTCGCAGAAAAAGGATGTGGCCAACCGCGACCTGTGGGAGCGGTTGCTGGCCCTCGGCCGCAAGCATCAGGTGACGTGGCATTGGGTGCGCGGCCACGCCGGGCATCCGGAGAACGAGCGCTGCGACGAACTGGCGCGGCAGGCCATCCTGGAGGGAAGAACGGCCATCGCTCCATTGTCGGATTTCGCCGCGGCGGGAAAAACCCCTTCAGGAGCATTTAACGGGAAAGATTAAATTACCGTGGACAGGTGCGGAATCTATGCTATTCTCCCTTGAATCGATCCCTTCTGAAATCCTTCGGCAGGGATTTTTTATGCCGGCTTTCGCGCCGTGAATTTTTTCGGGCTGACGAGCTGACCATGTCCTTTCTACTTTTCACTGCGGCCCTTTCCCCTCCCCCCGTCGGCGGCGAGGCCGCTCCGAACGCCGCCTCCCTGCTCTCCCTCGGTCTTTACGTCGGCATCGCCGTCGTGCTCATTCTGCTATTGCTTTTTCTCGCCTGGTGGCTCGGGCAAAAAACCTCCTCGCCGGTCAAAAGCGAGCCCTACGAATCGGGGGTGCTCCCGAGCGGCCAGGCGCGCCTGTCCGAACCGGTTCCCTTTTATCTGGTCGCCATCTTCTTCATCGTTTTCGACGTCGAGATGATCTTCGTCGTCTCCTGGGCCGTCGCCTGGGATCTGCTCGGCTGGGCCGGTTTCCTCAACGTCGCCTTCTTCATCTTCATCCTCTTCGTCGGCCTGGCGCACCTGTGGAAGACCGGCGGCCTCGACTGGGGGCCGGCCCGGATCCACCGGCGGCGGGAGAAGGGAAACGCCGGATGAGCGAGGAAATCCCCGACAACGTCATCCTCACCACTCTCGACGACGTCATCAACTGGGGGCGGTCGAACAGCATGTGGCCGATGTTCTTCGGCCTTTCCTGCTGCTTCGTCGAGATGATGACGAGCATGACGCCGCGCCACGATCTGGCCCGTTTCGGCGCCGAGGTCCTGCGTCCGTCGCCGCGCGAGGCCGACCTGATGGTCATTTCGGGCACCCCCTTCAAGAAAATGGGGGCGTCCATTCTGCGTCTTTACGAACAGATGGCGAATCCCAAATGGGTGATTTCGATGGGCAGCTGCTCCAACTCGGGCGGCATGTACGACGTCTATTCAGTCATCCAGGGGGTGAATCAGATTCTGCCGGTGGACGTCTACATTCCCGGTTGCCCGCCGCGCCCGGAAGCCTTCCTCCAAGGGGTGATGCTGCTGCAGGAGAAGATTCGCCGGCAGGAGCGCCCGGCGCGGCCGGTGCTGCACCTCGCCGGCGGCAACGAGGGCACGACGGCGCCGGTGCTGGAGGACGGTGTCAGCAAGAGCCGCGACACCCGGGGTCCGGGGTACGGCAACAGCCCGATCCGCGGCACCTCCCTGCAGCCGCCGCATTTCTGGCAGAGCCGTTCGGAACTCATGTGGCGGCCGCCGCAGCCGAAGGTGGAATTTCCCGCCTCCAGCGCCGACCTGACCCGCGCCGTCAGGGAACGCTTCGGCGACGCGGTGCGGCCGGCGGAGGCCGCCGACATGCCGACCTTCGTCACCTCGCCGGCGCACGCCGCCCCTCTGCTGCGCTTTCTGAAATCGGAGGCGCCGCAGAAATTCCGCCGCCTGGAGGATCTCACCGCCATCGACGAGCGGGCGCGCAAGCAGCAGGTCGCCAGCGATTTCACCCTGGTTTACCACCTGCTCAATTTCGACGATCCCGGTTATCTGCGGGTGAAGGTGCCGCTGCAGGGGGAATATCCGGAAATCCCCACGGTCACCGACGTCTGGGCCTCGGCCGACTGGTACGAGCGGGAAGTCTTCGACATGTTCGGCATCCGCTTTAGTGGCCATCCCGACCTGCGGCGCATCCTCATGCCCGAGTGCTGGGTCGGCCATCCCCTGCGCAAGGAGCACCCCTATCGCGGCACCGAGATGCCCCCCTACCGGCGGGAAACGGCCGCCCTGATGGAGCCGCGGCCGGCCGACGAATTCTTCAAGGGACGTCCGGTCGGCGCGGACGAGCGGCCGATGCTGCTCAATATCGGCCCGCAGCATCCTGGCACCCACGGCGTCCTGCGGCAGATTCTGAAACTGCGCGGCGAGGAAATCCTCGATGTCGACTCGGATATCGGCTATCACCACCGGGCGGCGGAAAAGGTCGGCGAGCGCCAGCACTGGAACCAGTACATCCCCTATACCGACCGGGTCGATTACCTCTCCGGCGTGCTGAACAATCTGGCCTACCTTTATCCGGTGGAAACCCTTCTCGGTCTGGAGGTCCCGCCGCGCGCCGTTTACGCCCGGATCATGCTCAGCGAGTTGTTCCGCATCGCCAACCACCTGGTCTGGCTCGGCACTTACGCCCACGATGTCGGCGCCATGACCCCGGTCTTCTACGCCTTCGATTCGCGGGAAAAGATTTTCGATATCATCGAGATGGTCACCGGCGGCCGCATGCATCCCTCCTGGTTCCGCATCGGCGGTCTGCCCGCCGACCTGCCCGCGGGGTGGAAGGCGCAGGTCGACGCCTTCACCGGCGATTTCGAGGCGCGTCTGCGGGAGTTCGACCGGCTGCTCACCGACGGGCCGATTTTTCGCGCCCGCACCGAGGGGATCGGCGAGATCTCCCTCGCGGACGCCATCGACCACGGGATTTCCGGGCCGAACCTGCGCGCCTGCGGTTTTGCCTGGGACCTGCGCCGGTCGATGCCCTACGCCGGCTATGAGAATTTCGATTTCGAGGTGGCCACCGCCACCGGCGGCGACTGCTTCGCCCGCTACCAGGTGCGCATGGAAGAGATGCGCCAGAGCCTGCGCATCGTTCGCCAGGCGGCGGCGAACATGCCGGGGGGGCGCTGGGTGTCGACCGATTACCGCTATTGCATGCCGCAGCGCCAGGACATGCTGGGCGACATCGAGAGCCTGATCAACCATTTCATCAACGTCACCCGCGGCATGGCGCCGCCGGTGGGGGAATGCTACCGGGCGATCGAGTCGGCGAAGGGGGAATATGGCTACTACGCGGTGAGCGACGGCGAAAACGTCCCTTACCGGATGCGCATTCGCACGCCCTCCTTCGCCCACATGCAGGCGTTTCCGCTGATGACGCGGGGGTGGCTGGTGGCGGACTTGATCACCATTCTCGGATCGATCGATTTCGTGCTGGCGGATATCGATCGGTAAGGTTTCACCCCCTTTGACAAAGGGGGGCGAGGGGGGATTTGGTTTCGATCTCAGGCAAATCCCCCTAAATTCCCCTTTTGCAAAGGGGGACTTGAAAAGGCCGTTTCATGGAACTTCTACTAACCGAAAACCAAATCGACCACTTCCGCACCCGCGCGGCGGAGATGCCGCATCCGCGCGAACTGGTCATCGACGTGCTGCGCGCCATCCAGGCCAACCACGGCTGGGTGCCGGACGAAGGGGTGGAACTCGCCGGCGACATCCTCGGCCTCTCGCCGTTGCAGGTGGAGGAGGTCGCCACCTTCTACGACAAAATTTTCCGTCGGCCGGTGGGCAGGCGGGTCATCCATATCTGCGATTCGATCTGCTGCTGGAGCCGGGGGGGCGAAGATCTCTACGGCTATCTGCAGGAGAAACTCGGCATCGCGCCGGGCGGGACGAGCGCCGATGGCGTTTTCACCTTGCTCCCGACATGCTGCCTCGGCGCCTGCGGCGAAGCGCCGGCGATGATGATCGGCCTGACGACTTACGGGAACCTGACCCGCGAGCGGGTGGATGAGATTCTGGAGTGGGAACGGAAGACCGCCGAGAAATGAACCCGGGCTGCGGATGTACGCAGAATGAGAAAGAGCCAAATCTTCTATTTACAGGGATCCAGGATGAACAGGATGAAAAACCGAAGAGCCACAGGATTTTGCTTTTATCCTGCATATCCTGTACATCCCTGTAAGATTGCTTTCGGATTTTGAAATCTATGGCCGACACCCCGCAAATCCTGTTCAAGAACCGCCGCCCCGGCGCGACGGCTTTTCTGCCCGAGTTTAAAAAGACCGGCGGCTACGAGGGATTGCGCAAGGCTCTCAAGGAGCTGACGCCGGCGCAGGTGCGCGATCAGGTGAAAGCATCGGGACTGCGCGGCCGCGGCGGCGCCGGCTTTCCCACCGGCGTCAAGTGGTCCTTCTTTCCGGCGGACAAGCCCGGCGAGAAGTACCTGGTCTGCAACGGCGACGAGATGGAGCCTGGCACCTTCAAGGACCGTGATCTGCTGCTCGCCGATCCGCATCAGCTGGTGGAGGGAATGATCGTCTCCGCCTACGCGCTGCAGACCCCGGTCGGCTACATCTTCATCCGCTACGCCTACGAGCAGTGCGCGCGCAATCTGGAGCGGGCCATCGCCGAGGCGCAAGAAGCCGGCTATCTGGGCAAGAACATCCTCGGCTCCGGCTTCTCCTTCGATCTTTACGTGCACCGCAGCGCCGGTCGCTACATCTGCGGCGAGGAGACGGCGCTGCTCAACGCCTTGGAGGGGCGGCGGGCCAACCCGCGATCCAAGCCGCCCTTTCCGGCGGTGCGCGGGCTTTTCGACCAACCGACGACGGTAAACAATGTCGAAACCCTGGCCAACATCCCGCATATCCTCGTGCACGGTCCCGCGTGGTTCAAGGGGCTGGCCGCCACCGCAAGCGGGGCGGGGACCAAGCTCTACGGCCTCTCCGGCCACCTGGAGCGCACCCCCTGCCTGGAGCTCCCCATCGGCACCACCCTGCGCGAAATTGTCGAGGAGCACGGCGGCGGCGTCTGGAAGCAGCGCCGGTTCAAGGCCTGCCTGCCGGGGGGCGCCAGCACCCCCTATCTGTCCGCCGAGCACCTGGACGTCGCCATCGACTTCGAGCCGCTGGAGGCGGCGGGAAGCCGCCTGGGAACTGCGGGGGTTACCGTCTTCGACGAGACGACCTGCATGGTCGCGGCGACCCTCAACCTCAACACCTTCTTCGCCCGGGAGAGCTGCGGCTGGTGCACTCCCTGCCGCGACGGCCTGCCCTTGGTCAACTGGATTCTGGAGAGGATCGAACGCGGCCAGGGGACGATGGCGGACATCGACATGCTGCGCGACCAGATCGCCAACATCACCGGCACCACCTTCTGCGCCCTCGCCCAAGGCGCCATTGGCCCCCTGGAGAGCCTGCTGCGCCTGTTCGGGGATGAGGTGGAGGCGCATGTGAAAAAGGGTGGATGCCCGTTGAAGAGGAACGCGTGACGCGGGACGCGGGACGCGAAAATCTGCTTTTCCTCGTCCCGCGTCCCGCATTGCGCGTCCCGGAAGACCTATGCCAACACTGACCATCGACAATCAAAGCGTCACCGTCCCCGAGGGGACGAACGTCCTGGAGGCGGCGAAGCGGCTGGGAATTATCATCCCGCACTTCTGCTACCACGAGGCGCTGGGAGCGGTGGGGGCGTGCCGGCAGTGCGCCATGACCTTCATCGAGGGCCCCGTCAAGGGGGTGCAGATGGCGTGCATGATCAAGGCGCAGGACGGCATGGTGGTCTCGACTCTCGACCAGCGGTCGACCGATCTGCGCAAGCACGTCGCCGAGTGGCTGATGATGAACCACCCGCACGACTGTCCGGTCTGCGACGAGGGGGGGGAGTGCCTGCTGCAAGACATGACGGTGGCGGCCGGACACGGCATCCGCCGCTATCGCGGCCGGAAGAAAACCTACAACAACCAGTATCTCGGCCCCTTTATCTGTCACGAGATGAACCGCTGCATCCAGTGCTACCGCTGTGTGCGCACCTATCAGGATTACTGCGGCGGCGCCGATTTCGGGGTTCTCGGCTGCAACCAGCGCATCTATTTTGGCCGCTTTCGCGACGGAACCCTGGAAAGCCCGTTTTCCGGCAATTTGGCGGATATTTGTCCGACCGGCGTCTTCACCGACAAGACCTTCCGCTACCGGGCGCGCTACTGGGATCTGGAGGAGGCGCCCTCGGTCTGCCCGCACTGCTCCCTCGGCTGCGCCATGGTGCCGGGCGCCCGCTATCGCCAACTGCAGCGGGTGCGCGGCGGGACCAACCGGGAGACGAACGGCTGGTTCATCTGCGACCGGGCGCGGTTCGGCTACGGCCACGCCAACCATCCGCAGCGGCCGCGCCTGCCGCGAGCCGGTGGCCACGAAACGAGCTGGGACGCGGCGTTGGCCACGACCCGGCAGCGACTCGCCGCCCTGGTCGAGGAGCACGGCGGCGGGGCGGTGGCTTTTCTCGGTTCGCCGCGCTCCGGCCTGGAAGCCAATGCCCGCCTGCGCGATCTGGCCGCGACGCTGGGGAGCGAGCAGATCGCCTTCGACCCGCATCCGGGACATGATCGGACGGCGCGCACGACGGCCGCTCTGCTCGGCAACCGGGCGCGCAGTCAGGAGGAGATCCGCCAGAGCGACTGCGTCATCCTGCTCGGGGCCGACCCGCTGAACGAGGGCGCCATGCTCGCCGTGGCGATCCGCCAGGCGGTGCGCGCCGGTGCGCCGGCGGCGGTCATCGACCCGCGGCCGGTCGAGCTGCCCTTTCCGGCGGTGCATCTGCCCCTTTCCCCCGAGCAGCTGCCCGCGGCCGCCCGCGCGCTGGCCGACAACCATCTCGATCCGTTCACCCGCCAGCAGGCCACGGTTCTGGCCGGCCTCGCCGCCCGCATTGCCGAGGCGAAGCGCCCCGTTCTCATCGGCGGCGCGGATATGCTCGGCGAGGACGGGGTGCGGGTGCTGCTGGCGACGGCGCAGGCCCTTTCCTCCCCCGAGCGCCCCTGCGGCGCCGCCGTCCTCCTGGCCGGGCCCAACAGCTACGGCAACGCCCTGCTCGCCGGCGGCGGTCCGGATTTCGACGATCTGCTCGCCGGCATTCGCGACGGGCGCATCAAGGCTTTGGTCTGTCTGGAAAGCGACCCGTACGCCGACCACCCGGAAGCGACGCGGGCGCGGGAAATTCTCGCCGGCCTGGAGATGTTGATCACCCTGGATTACCTGCCGACGGCAACCGCCAGGCGGGCCGACATTTTTCTGCCGACGACGGCGCCGGCCGAAAGCGCCGGCGTCTTTATCAACCACGAAGGGCGGATGCTCCCCTTCGCCGCCGTCTACAACCCGGGAACGCCCATCGCGATTACCGGCGGCGGCGACCACCCGCCGCGCACCTTTGAGGCGCTCACTCCGGGCAGCGCGCCGCGTCAGGCGTGGGCGGTCCTCGGCGCATTGCTGGCAAAGCCCGCTTCCCTCGACCAGCTCCGCCACGATCTGGCGGCGGCCGATGCGCGCTTCGCCGGCCTCGGCGCGCTGATCCCCGGGGAAACCGGCCGGCGGGTCGCCGGCGGCGGAGAAGCGCCGCACGCTTCCCGGCCGCCAAAAGCGGCAACAGCCAAGGGTCTGCGCCTGCTGGCCATGGAAAGTCTCTTCGCCTCCGAGGCGATCGCCGCTTTTTCCCCGGTCCTCGACGAGGTGCGGCCGGCGCCGCAGGTCATCGTGCACGCCGACGACGCCGCCCGCCTGGGGCTGGCGGCGGGCGAAACGGTCCGCCTGATCACCGACCTGGGGCAGGCGAGCGCCATTTTGCGGCTGAGCACGGAAATGGCGAGCGGAATCGTGCTGGCGCCGCGCTTGCGCGGCACGGCGCTGGAGCTCTTCGTCCCCGGTGGCGAAATCCGGAACTGCCGGCTCGAAAGGGAGGAGGCGTCATGATCGACTGGCTAAGCGTCCTGCTGATCGTGATCAAGCTGGTCCTCATTTTCGCCGTCGTGCTGACCATGGCCGCCTATCTGGTGCTCGCCGAGCGCAAGATTCTCGCCCGCATGCAGCTGCGCTACGGGCCGAATCGCGTCGGCCCCTTCGGCATGCTGCAACCGCTGGCGGATGTTATCAAGTTGCTCACCAAGGAAGACCTCATCCCGGCCGGCGCCGACAGATGGCTCTTCATCCTGGCGCCCGGGCTGGCGGCGGTGACGGCCCTCCTCTCCTTCGCCGTCATCCCTTTTTCTCCGCCGGTGACCATCCTCGGCCGGGAAATTCCCATGGTCGTCTGCGATCTCAACGTCGGGGTTCTTTATTTTCTCGGCCTCTCGTCGCTAGCGGTTTATGGCGTCGCCCTCGGCGGCTGGGCCTCCAACTCCAAGTACTCGCTTCTCGGCGGCATCCGCGGCCTCGCCCAGCTCATCTCCTACGAACTGTCGATGGGCCTCGCCCTGGTGCCGGTGGTGTTGCAGGCGCGCTCCTTTTCCCTCACCGACATTGTCCTCGCCCAGCAAGCGCTGCCCTTTCTCGTCACCAATCCGGTCGCCTTCCTCATCTTCCTGATCAGCGTGACGGCCGAATCGCGGCGCGTCCCCTTCGACATCCCGGAGGCCGAAAACGAGATCGTCGCCGGGTTCCATACCGAATACTCGGGGATGCGCTTCGGCCTGTTCTTCGTTGGCGAGTACATCAACATGATCATCCTCAGCTCGGTGACCACCGTCTTTTTTCTCGGCGGCTGGCTGGGGCCGGTGCTGCCGGGCATCGTCTGGTTTCTGGTCAAGGTGCTGGCGGTGTCTTTTTTCTTCATCTGGATGCGTGGCACTTTGCCGCGCCTGCGCTACGATCAGTTGATGCATTTCGGCTGGAAATTCCTCATTCCCCTGGCGCTGGTGAATGTGCTGGTGACCGGGGCGGTTCTGTTGTGGCTGCGGGGGTAAAGATTTTCCCCCTTTTTCAAAGGGGGGAGAGGTAGGGAAAAATGCCCATTCTGCGTGACATCAAAGGCACTATGCTCCCCTTCTGGGTGACGCTGCGCAACGCCTTCCGCAAACCGGTGACGATCCAGTATCCGGAGGAGAAGCGGCAGCCGCCGGCGCGCTACCGGGCGCGCATCATTCTCACCCGCGACCCGGACGGCGGCGAGCGTTGCGTCGCCTGCTACCTGTGCAGCGCCGCCTGCCCGGTCGACTGCATCTCCATGCAGTCGGCGGAGGCGGCGAACGGCCGTCGCTACGCCGCCTGGTTCCGCATCAATTTTGCCCGCTGCATCTATTGCGGCCTGTGCGCCGAGGCCTGCCCGACCTGGGCGATCCAGATGAGTCCCGATTACGAGTTTTCCAAATACAGCTCCATCGACATGGTCTATGAAAAAAAGGATCTGCTGGTGGACCACGGTGGCAAGGACAACGAATACAATTATTACCGTCACGCCGGCATCGGCGTGGTGAACCCGCGCGGCGGCAACGAGGACGAGAATCCGCCGGTGGATATCAGGACCAATATGCCGTGAAAGGCTGTGACGCGGCAATCAGCGCGCCGGTTTAACGGACCACGGATCACGGATCACGGATCACAAACAGGTAACTATGGCCGCCATTCTCTTCTACATTCTCGCCGCGACCGCCCTCGGGGCGACGCTGATGTGCATCACCCGGCGCAATCCGGTGCACGCGGTGATCTATCTGGTCAACGCCTTTTTCGCCCTGGCGCTGATCTTCTACATCCTCGGCGCGCCGCTGGTGGCCGCCTGGGAAGTGATCATCTACGCCGGGGCGATCATGGTGCTGTTCCTGTTCATCATCATGATGCTCGAACTGGCGCCGACGGAGACGCCGCGGGGACCCGGCTGGCGGCGCTGGGGGCCGGTGGTCGTGCTCTCCTCTGTGTTGCTCGGCTGCACGGTGGCGCTGATACTGGCCGATCCCGGCGGCGGAGCGGCGATTCCGACGTACTACGCCAGCCCGCGCGAATTCGGCTACGCCTTGTTCCACGAATACGCGCTGGCGGTGCAGGTCGTCTCCTTCCAGTTGCTCTTCGCCGCCGTCGGCGCCTACTACGTCGGCCGCAGCGGCCCGGGGGCGATGGAAACCGCCGAGGATCGGGAGGGCTCGCCGTGATCGTCCCGATGAGCCATATCCTGATATTTTCCGGGATCATGTTCTTCCTCGGTTTCGCCTGCGTGCTGGCGCAGCGCAACCTGATCATGATCCTCATCGGCGTCGAGGTCATGCTCAACGCCGTCGGCGTCACTCTGGCCGGCGCTTCGGCCCTCTGGCAGCAGGTGGACGGTCAAATCTTCGTCATCTTCCTGATGGCGATGACCTCGGCCGAGGTTTCCATCTCCCTGGCGGTGGTCGTTTACCTGAGCCGGCGCAAAAAGACGATCGAGGCCGATGCCTTCAGCGAGATGAACGGATGAACGAGAAACTACTCTTTCTCATACCGCTCCTGCCCCTGGCCGCCGGCGTGCTCAACGCCCTGTTTGGCCGGCGTCTGCCGCGCGCCCTGGTGGCCGGGCTGGCGGTGGGGGGTGTCGCCCTGGCCACCCTGAGCACCGTCGTTTTCTGGCCCTTGGCCGCCGGCGAGGGAACGCGGGCGACCCTCTACACCTGGATGGCCAGCGACAATCTGCGGGTGCCGGTGGCGATCCTTTTCGATCCCCTGGCCGCCTCGATGTCCTTGATGGTGACCTTTGTCTCCACCCTGATCCACCTCTACGCCGTCGGTTACATGGCGGAAGAAGGGGGCAACGCCCGCTTCTTCGCCCTGCTCAACCTGTTCGTCTTCGCCATGCTGACCATCGTTCTGGCCGACAACCTGCTCCTGCTCTTTCTCGGCTGGGAGGGAGTGGGCTTTTGCTCCTATGCGCTGATCGGCTTCTGGTTCCGCGAGGAGAAAAACGCCCTCGCCGGGCGCAAGGCCTTTCTCGTCACCCGCGCCGGCGACGTTTTTTTCGGCATCGCCATGCTCTGGCTGTTCGCCGCCACCGGCACCCTGTCGATTTCGGGGATCAATCAGGCGGCGTCCGCTTTGCCGCCGGATACCCTCTTCTGGCTGACCCTGCTCCTGCTCACCGGCGCCTGCGGCAAATCGGCGCAGCTGCCGCTTATGACCTGGCTGCCGGACGCCATGGCCGGCCCGACGCCGGTCTCGGCGCTGATCCACGCCGCCACCATGGTCACCGCCGGCGTCTACCTGCTCGGGCGACTGTTTCCCCTGGTTTCCCTGTCGCCCGCCGGCATGGCGACCATCGCCGCCGTCGGCGCGCTGACCGCCATCTATGCCGCCAGTTGCGCCCTGGCGCAGCGGGAGATCAAGCGCGTCCTCGCCTACTCGACGATGAGCCAGGTCGGCTACATGTTCCTGGCGGTCGGCGTCGGCGCCGTCGGCGGCGCGATGTTTCACCTGTACGTGCACGCCTTCTTCAAGGCGCTGCTGTTCATGGGCGCCGGCTGCGTCATCCACCTGACCGGTGGCGAAAACGACATCCACCGCATGGGCGGGCTGGGACGCCGATCGCCCCTGGTTTTCTGGAGCTTTCTCGCCGGGGCGCTCTGCCTGGCCGGGGCGCCGCTGACCGGCGGTTTTTTCTCCAAGGACGCCATCCTGCTTGCCGCCTTCGTCGCGGGGGGCCTCTACTTCAAAATCCTTTGGGGGATAGCCGCAACAACCGCCCTGCTCACCGCTGTCTACACCTTCCGCCTGCTCTACCTGGTCTTCGCCGGCGCGCCGCGAACCGCCGGCGCGTCGCATCGCCTGCCGGCGGCGATGACCTGGACGCTGCCGCCCCTGGCTCTGCTCGGGGTGTTCGGCGGCCTGTTCAATTTGCCGACGGCGTGGGGGGGCGACGGCGCGCTGGGGGAATTTCTCGGGCCGTTGGCCGGGGAGCAAGTGCATGCGTCGCACGCCCTCGAATGGGGGCTGGCCGGACTGGCGACGGGACTGTTTCTCGTCGGCTGGCTGGCGGCCCGCTGGCGTTACGCCAGCTATCGCGGCGAGCGACCGAGCCCGGCGAAAACCTTTTTCCTGCACGGCTGGCAGGCCGATCGGCTGGTCGATGTCCTGCTGGTGCGCCCCTTTCGCGTTCTGGCCGATTTTTTCTGGCAATGGGTGGATCGCAAGGGAATCGATGGCTTCCTCGAAGGCGGCGGCGCGTCTCTCATGCGCCTCGGCGGTGCTCTGCGCCGGCTGACCACCGGCCGCGTGCACAGCTACCTGGCCGGCTTCGCCTGGGGGCTGATCGCCATCCTCGCCTGGATGCTGGCGGGATTTATCGAATAGGTAAACCTTTTGCACATGGAAAACTGAGCCTTGAATCCGACTGCTTTCCCCATCCTCTCCCTGCTCATCGCCCTGCCCATGGGCGCGGCCGCCGTCTGTCTGGCGCTGCGCCGGCATCCGGCGATCAGCCGCTGGCTGTCGCTGCTCGTCACCCTGGCGGTGTTGGCGCTGGCGCTGTGGCTGTTCGTCGCCGCCCAGGGCGGTGACGGCGGCTGGCTGCTTTACGAGGATTATCCCTGGATACCGTATTTCGGCATCCGCTACATCCTGGGGCTGGACGGCATTTCCCTGCTGCTGGTGCTGCTCACCGCCATTACCCAGGCCCTGGCGGTCATCGTTTCGTGGCGCCGCAAGTACCAGGTGGCCATTTTCTATTCCATGCTGTTGTTCATGGAAGCAGGGATCCTGGGGGTTTTTCTCGCCCTCGATCTCTTCCTGTTTTATCTCTTCTGGGAAGTCATGCTGCTGCCGATGTTTTTTCTCATCGGCGTCTGGGGCCACGAGCGGCGGGTTTACGCGGCGATCAAGTTCTTCATCTTCACCATGGCCGGCAGCCTGCTGATGCTGCTGGCGGTCATCGCCATGTATATCCTGCACGGCCGGCAGACCGGCGATTTCACCTTCGCCCTGGCCGCCCTGCAGCACACAGCGATCCCCGCTGGGCTGGAGCCGTGGCTTTTCGGCGCTTTCGTCCTCGCCTTTGCCGTCAAGGCGCCGCTGCTGCCGCTGCACACCTGGCTGCCCGACGCCCATACCGAGGCGCCCACCGCCGGCTCCCTCGATCTGGCCGGTTTATTGCTGAAGACCGGCCTGTATGGGCTGCTGCGCATCGCCTTTCCGCTTTTCCCGGAGATGACCCAGGCCGTGCTGCCGCTGCTCGCCGCCCTCGCCATCGCCGGCATCTTCTACGCCGCGTGGATCGCCTACGCGCAGACCGACAGCAAGCGGCTGGTCGCCTATTCGTCGGTGGCGCACGTCGGGTTCATGATGCTCGGGCTGTGCGCCTGGGATGCCATGGCGGTGGAGGGGAGTGTGTTGCAGATGTTCAACCACGGCATCACCACCGGCGCCCTGTTCATCATGATCGGCATGATTCAGCACCGGGCGGAAACCCGGGAAATCGGCAAGCTGGGCGGGTTGTGGGCGCGGGTGCCGGTGCTGTCGGCTTTTTTCCTGTTCTTCGCCATGGCCTCGCTCGGGCTGCCCGGCCTGAACAATTTCGTCGGCGAGATCCTCATCCTCCTCGGCACCTTCCGCGTCAACCCCCTCTGGGGCGCCCTCGGCATGGCCGGCGTGCTGTTCGCCGCCGCCTACATGCTGCGTCTGGTGCAGGGCGTTCTCTGGGGAACGCCCGGCCCGGTTCACGACGCCACCTGCTGGCCCGATCTGGGGGCGCGGGAAGTTCTCGTCCTCGCTCCCCTGGCCATTCTGGTGCTGTTTCTCGGGCTATATCCCGAACCGTTTCTGGAGCCGATCCGCGAGCCGGTGCGCCGGCTGCTGGCGGGAACCTCGCTGCTCGCCCTGAAAGGAGGTCTGCCGTGAGCCCGGCCGAACTCTTCGCCCTGCTGCCGGTGCTCATTCTCGCCCTCGGCTCCGCCGCGCTGCTCCTCCTCGGCGCCTGGCAGGCGCCGCCGCGCCTGCTGCTGTTCTCCGGCGTGGCGCTGGCGCTGGCGGCGGCCGCCGCGGCGATCTTCCTGCCCGCCGCAGTGGCCGAAGTTTCGCGCCTGTACGGGGCCGGCGCATACGCCCGCTTTTTCACCGTCCTCTGGAGCGGCGTGGCGGCGCTGACCTTGCTGCTGTCGGTGCGCTACGCCGAGGAGCGTCGTTTCGCCGTCGGCGAATACACCGCCCTGGTCCTCTTCGCCGCCGCCGGCATGGCCCTGCTTTCCGCCGCCACCTCACTGGTCGGCTTTTTTCTCGGTCTGGAAGCCTACACCCTGGTGCTCTACATCCTCATCGCCTTTCACAAAAAGGACGCCCTGGGGGCGGAGGCGGGGCTGAAGTACCTGATTCTGGGGGCGGTGGGGACGGCCTTTCTCGCCTTCGGCATCGCTCTGATCTACACCGCCAGCGGCACCTTCCACCTGCCGGAGGCGATGGCCGGGATCGCCGCCGGCACGCAGATGCGCCCCATCGGGCTGCTCGGTTGGGGGATGCTGCTGGTGGTGATCGGCTTCAAGGTTTCCCTCGTCCCCTTTCACCTGTGGACTCCCGACGTCTACCAGGGAGCGCCGGCGCCGGTCGCCGGCCTGTTGTCCACCGGCTCCAAGGGGGCGGTTTTCGCCGCCCTGGTCACCCTGCTCGCCGGGTTGTCGGCCGGGCGCGCCGAGTTGGAACCGTTTCTCTGGCTGCTGTCCGTCCTGTCGATGCTGGTCGGCACCCTCTGCGCCCTGCGCCAGGAAAATCTGAAGCGGATGCTCGCCTACTCCTCGGTGGTGCACATGGGCTACGTGCTGATCGCCTTGCTCGCCGGCGGCGGCGCCGGCCGCGCTGCGGTGGTCTTCTACCTGGTGGTTTACGCCGTCGTCAACCTGGGCGCCTTCGGTGTTATCGCCTCGCTGGCGGATGCCAAAGAGGAGCCGCAGAGCAACAGCGATTTTCACGGCATCGGCTGGCGCTATCCGCTGCGCTGCGCCGTGCTGGCGATATTTCTCCTGTCCCTCGCCGGCATACCGCCGACCGCCGGCTTCATGGGTAAATTCGCCATCTTCCACGCCGCCATCGCCGCCGACCTGCCCCTGCTCGCCGCGCTGGGCATTCTGGCCTCCCTCGTTTCGGTCTACTATTATCTGCGGGTCATCATGCTCATGTTCATGACCTACGAGTGCCCGGTGCGCCACCCCCGCGGCGGCGCCGCCGAGCACACCGCCCTGGCTTTCTGTCTGGCGGCCACCCTGATTCTCGGCATCTATCCCGGTCCGCTGTTCGATCTGATCGTCGTCATTCTTCCCTGAACATTCGGCTCGATCCATGCGGCCGCGGCGAGCGGGAGCAATAGATATTGCTTTTCTCCGCGCCGCCGGCCCTGGTGATATAAACGTTGCTTCTCCAGCCCGGAAAGCTTGTGTTATACTGCGTCTCCTTTTGCCGCCCCATATCTTCCCATGGAGGAATCCGTTTCGATGAAACTGCATTTTACCCGCCACAACGGCGAAGTGGATGAACTCATTGACGATCTGATCCGCACCGTCGGCGCGCATCAACCCGGCATCATTCGCGAAATGATCATCAGCGCCCTCAAGGCCGGCCAGGAAAGCGATTATCTGGCCGATCTAAAGCTGATGCGCACCACCATGAAGGAGATGCGCTACACCAACAAGATTTTCGGTCCCTATCGCGACCGCAAAAAGGTGACTATTTTTGGCTCCGCCCGCACCCAACCGGACGAGCCGATTTACGGCAAGTGCGTTGAATTCTCCCGCCTGCTGGCGGATAACGGTTATATGGTGATCACCGGCGGCGGTGGCGGCATCATGCAGGCCGGCAACGAAGGGGCGGGAGCGGAAAATTCCTTCGCCGTCAACATCCGGCTTCCCTTCGAGCAGGAAACCAATCCGGTGATGATCGCAAGCAAAAACGTCATCGTCTACAAGTATTTTTTCAACCGCAAGGTGGCCTTTCTCAAAGAGGCGCAGGCCGTGGCGCTCTTCCCCGGCGGCTTCGGCACCCTGGACGAGGCGATGGAGATACTCACCCTGATTCAGACCGGCAAAAATCCCCCCATCCCCCTCGTCCTGATCGACGACGACAGCGGCGATTATTGGGAAAACTGGTTCAAATTCACCAAGGACACCATGCTGCGCAAGGGATTGATCTCCGGCGAGGATTTCAGCCTGTTCACCATCACCCGCGATCCGCGCGAGGCGGTGCGCATCATCGACGAGTTCTACCGTGTCTACCATTCCCTGCGCTTCGTCCGCCGCACCCTGGTCATTCGCCTGAACCGGCCGATCAGCGCCGAGCAGATCGAGACGCTGGAAAGCGAGTTCTCCGGCATCATCGAGCCGGGGAGCCGCCTGCGGCTCACCGGCCCCCTGCCGGAAGAGACGGATCAGCCCGATCTTCTGGAACTGCCCCGTCTCTCCTTCGAGTTCAACCATTTCAGCTACGGCCTGCTCAAGGCGTTCATCCGCCGTCTCAACGCCTTCTGAGGGCCGCGCCCGTCGCTATTTGACGAAAAGGCGCACCGGGATAAACTGCAATACTAGAGACATTAATTCAGGAGGTCGGAATGATAAAAGGACTCCTCTTCCTGGCCCCGTTTCTGCTGTTGCTGGCCGGCTGCGCCACGGTTCCCCTGCCCGAAGAAGCGCTCAGCCGGGTCGACCCGACGGTTGAATTCGCCCAGGTCAAAGCCAATCCGGAAAGATACGCGGGGACCACCCTGCTGGTCGGCGGCCAGATCGTCGCCAATGCCGCCGGCCGGGAAGGAACGGTTCTGGAGATTCTCCGTTACGAGCTGAACAGTTCCGGACAACCGGTGCGGGTGGATGAAGCGGGCGGCCGTTTTCTGGTGCGCTCCGAGCGTTTTCTCGACCCGGAGATCTACGAAAAAGGCGATTACATCACCCTGACCGGGACGGTCCTCGGCCAGGAGGAAAAGCCCTTGCAGGGCATCGAGTACACCTATCCGGTTTTTCGCCTGGACGCAGCCCATCTGTGGCGGGAGTCGCCGGCCAGCTATTATCCCGGCTATTACAATCCCTACGGTCCCGGCTACTATTACCCCTATTCCTACGATCCGTTCTGGTATCCCTTCGACCGCCCCGGCTACCGCGATCGTTTCTGGGGTTATCGCCCCTGGTACTGGTAGCTGGGGAAGGACCCTCACTCAGGAAGCAACGGGAACCAACAGCCTCCGGGCGTTTCCATTCGATTTTCCATCCGGCAGAAAAGAGTGGCAAATCTTTGCCAATTCCGATAGAGTTTTAATCTCCCTGGTTTCACCCGCCGCGCGCGGATTCCCGCCATGAAGCTTTTTGCAAGGACGATCGGTTCATGCCCTCCTTATTTCGCTCCGAAACGGAAGGCGCCACCGGCGCAGCCGATCCCCCTCCAGCCAAGCCTAGTTGGTCCGGTTACCGGTGGCTGTTGGCTTTAGCCATCGTCGCCGGCGGATTCCTTCTCAACCGTTACAGTTTTCTCGCTTTCCACAACCTGGTCGAACTGAGCAGTATCATTGTCTCGGTCACCATCTTCAGCATCGGTTGGCATGCTCGCCGCATCGTCCGCAACGATATGCTGCTGGTGCTGGCGATTGCCTGTCTCACCGTAGCCGTCCTTGATCTTCTGCATACGCTGTCCTACCAGGGCATGGGCTTTTTTCCCTTCACCAGCGCCAATCCGGCAACCCAGTACTGGGTTGCCGCCCGTTATCTGGAAAGCGCCGCCTTTTTTGCCGCCGCCTTGTTCATCGGCCGGCGCTCGTCGATATCGCCCGAACTGCTGTTGGCGCTCAGCCTGATTCTCTGCCTGCTATTGGCGCTGGCCATTTATCCGCTGCGGGTCTTCCCCGACTGCTTCATCGACGGCCGCGGGCTCACCCCCTTCAAGATCGGCAGCGAGTATGTCGCGATGGTTTTTTTCGCGGCGTCGGGCTGGATCATCTGGCGGCGGCGGGACCGCTTCAACTCACGCCTGCTCAGATTTTTGCTCGCCGCCATCGGCGGCAAAATTCTCGCCGAATTTTGTTTCACCCTCTACGCCGACGTCTTTGGCGTGGCCGCTTTTCTCGGCCACAATCTGAAATTTTTCTCCACCCTGTTTCTTTACTGGGTCCTGGTGGAAGGCTCCCTGCGCGATCCCTACGCCTCTTTGTTTCGCGACCTTTTCCGCTCTCGGGAACGGCTGCACAGCGAACTGCTGGCCCGGGAAAAGATCATGCGCGAGCGCGAGGAACTTCTCACGACTCTGCAGGAACAGCAGAAACTCGCCGAGGCGCGCGCCCGCGAGGCGGAAGAGGGGCAGCGCATTTTGGCGGCGCTGATGGAATATATCCCGGAAGGGATCACCATCACCGATGCCGAGGGGAAAATCCGCATCATCAGCCGCTTTGGTGTGGAAATGACCGGGCGCTCCCTGGAAGAACTCCACAACGATACCGGCGGATTGAAGTCGGCCAGTTGGGGTCTGTACCATGCGGACGGGGAGACAGTTGTCGAGGAGGAGGCCTTGCCGCTGTTGCGCGCCTTGCGTCTGCGGCAGGTCATGGATAATGAAGAATGGGTGATGCGGCGGCCGGACGGCTCGAAAATCACCGTGCTGACGACCGCCGGCCCGATTCGCGCCAGCGACGGCGAGGTGATCGGCGGCATCCTGGCCTGGCGCGATATCAGCGAGCGCAAACGGATTCTGGAGGATTTGCAGCGGGCCAAGGAATCGGCCGAAGCGGCCAGTCGGGCCAAAAGCGAGTTTCTCGCCAACATGAGTCACGAAATCCGCACCCCGATGAACGCCATTATCGGCATGACGGAACTCACCCTTGACACCAAGGTCACCCGGGAACAGCGCGATTACCTGACCATGGTGAAAAGCTCGGCCGATGCCCTGCTGCGGGTGATCAACGATATTCTCGATTTCTCCAAAATCGAGGCCGGCATGCTCGACTTCGAGAAAATCGAATTCAATCTGCGCGAAGTGGTGGAAACGACGACCGGCACCCTGGCGGTGCGGGCGCACGAGAAGGGGCTGGAGCTGGCGTGCCGAATCGCGCCGCAGGTGCCGGAGCTGCTGTTGGGCGACCCCGGCCGCCTGTGCCAGGTGCTCACCAACCTGGTCGGCAACGCCATCAAATTCACCGACCAGGGGGAGGTGGTGGTGACGGTGGAGGCGGAGCCGCCGGAAGGGCGGATGCGCCGCCTGCATTTCATCGTCCGGGATACCGGCATCGGCATTCCGGCGGCGCAGATCGCGCGCCTCTTCCGCAGTTTTTCCCAGGTGGACAGCTCCACCACCCGCAGCTATGGCGGCACGGGACTCGGGCTGGCCATCTCCCGGCAAATCGTCGAGCTGCTGGGCGGCGAGATCGGCGTCGAGAGCGATTTCGGCGAGGGCAGCCGGTTTTTCTTCATGCTGCCCATGACCTGCGCCGGCGCCACCGACACGGCGCCGACTGCCGCTCCGCTGCCTTCGTTGCGGGTGCTGATCATCGATGACAGTGAAACCAGCCGGCTTATTCTCTGGGAGATGCTGAGCGCCTGGGGGATGGAGGTGGTCCAGGCGAAAGAGGGGGCCGAGGGGTTGCAGCGGCTGCGCTCGGCCAACGAGCAGAATATCGCTTTCGACCTGCTTCTGCTCGATTCCCGGATGCCGCGGATGAGCGGCTACGCGGTGGCCGAACAGATCATGCGCAATCCGGCGCTGCGCGGGACGACCATCATGATGGTGACCTCGGATGAGGTCAAAACAGCGGCGGCGCGCTGCCGAAAACTGGGGATCGACCGCTATATGCTAAAACCCCTCCGGCAGTCCGAGCTGTACAACGCCATCGCCGAACTGGGGCAAAAAGGCGCGGCCGACGCACCTCCGGTGGCCAAGGAAGTGGCGACAACCGCCTCCCCTCCCCGGCAAGATTTGCACCTGCTGCTTGCCGAGGACAATTTGGTCAACCAGCGGCTGGCGACGGTGCTACTGGAGAAACGCGGGTGGCGGGTCACCGCCGTTTCCAGCGGCACGGCGGCGCTGGCGGCGCTGGAGCGGGAGAGCTTCGACGGTGTGTTGATGGACGTGCAGATGCCCGATCTGGACGGCCTGGAGGCGACGCGCCAGCTGCGGCGGCGCGAAGCCGTCGAAGGCGGGCACATGCCGGTGATCGGCCTGACCGCGCACGTGATGAAGGGCGATCGGGAAAAGTGCCTGGAGGCGGGGATGGACGACTACCTGTCGAAGCCGATTCGGCCGGCGCTGCTGTACACCGTCATCGAAAGCTGCCTGGCGGGCGAGCCAAAAACCACTCCCCTGCCGCCGGCGGTCGATCTCTCCGACGCTTTGGAAGCGGTGCATGGCGATCGGGCGTTTCTGATGGAGCTGGCGGCGCAGGTCGTCCAGGACGCCCCCTGGCAGATTGGAGAAATGAAGCAGGCGGCTGCCGATGGCGAGGCCAAGAAGCTGGAGCGCCTCGTCCACAGCCTGAAATCGGTGATCGGCATTTTCGGCGCCCGCACCGCTGTCGATTTGGCCCAGGAACTCGAAGACAGGGCGGAGCGCGGGCGGTTGGCTGACATAGCGCCGCTGCTGGAGGCTTTTGCCCAGGAAATGGATCGGATTATCAATTCTTTGCAGGAAATGGGGAGGAAGTAAATGCTAAGACACGTGGTTTTTTTCAAGTTTCATCCGCAAGTGGCGGAAGCGGAAATCCGCGACCTGGAGCAGAGCCTGCGCGCCCTGCCGGCAATCATTGGCGAAATCGCCGGCTTTGAAGTTGGGCGGGACGTGGTGCATTCCGAGCGCTCCTACGATCTGTGTCTGGTTTCCACCTTTGCCGATCTGGAGGCCATGCAGCGCTATCAGGTGCACCCCGATCATCAGGCGGTGGGCGCCAAAGTCCGCAAGCTCTGCTCCGGCGTGATTGCGGTCGATTTCGAGGTTTAGGCGCAAGATGTCCGCTTTCGGCGGGAGGTTCGAAGAGAGGGTGCGCGCGGCGCCCTGCGCACCGGCAGCGCCGCGCGCTGGCTTGCCGCCATCTTGCTGCTGCCGCCGCCGGGCTTTGCCGCCGATAGGGCGATCGACGATTCCCTTCTCCAGCCCTTCTTTCGGCAGTCGGAACAGAATCCGGGCAAGAGCGGCATCTATGTGCTGGAAAAAGGCGAAGTGATCCGTGATCCGTCACCCGTCACTCATGGTCACCCAACAACAATCTCAAACTGTTCCAGGTGAAAGCCGGGGCGGGCGGTGACGGCGATCTGTTTTCCGAACTGCCGCTCCAACTCCTCGATGCCGTTTCGCTCCTCGTCGATGAGCAGGGCGGCAAGATCGGGATGCACCTGCAGGGAAAAGCGATCACCGGGAAGACCGGGGATCTCCCGGCGCAAGTCGCGGAAGATTTCATAGGCCATGGTGGTGCGACTCTTCACATAGCCCTTCCCCTCGCAGTAGGGACACGGCTCGCACAGCGTGCGGCCGATGCTTTCGCGCACCCGCTTGCGGGTCATTTCCACCAGACCCAATTCCGAAATCTTCAGGATATTGGTTTTGCTCTTGTCGTTTTTCAGCGCCTCCTCCAGCGCCGAGTGGACCTTTTCGCGGTGCGCCTCCTTCTCCATATCGATGAAGTCGATGATGATCAACCCGCCGATATTGCGCAGCCGCACCTGGTAGGCGATTTCCTTGACCGCCTCCAGGTTGGTCTTGAGGATGGTGTCCTCGAGGTTGTGCTTGCCGACGAAACGCCCGGTGTTGACATCGATGGCGGTGAGCGCCTCGGTCTGCTCGATGATGATGTAGCCGCCGCTTTTCAGCCAGACCTTGCGTCCCAGGGCGCGGGCGATCTCGACCTCGAGACCGAAGGCGTCGAAAATCGGTTCGTTGTCCGCATATTGTTCGATGGCATACTTGAGGGTGGGCATGAAGGTGCCGATGAAACGAACGATCTTGTCGTGTTCTTCGCGCGAGTCGACAACGATGCGATCGACCTCCTCGGTGAGGATGTCGCGCAGCACCTTGCTGGTGACGTCGAGATCGGAATGGATGAGGGCAGGCGCGCTGCTCACCTCCCGTTTCTTCGCGACCTCCTGCCACAAGCCGATGAGGAACGCCATATCGGTGCGCAGTTCCTCCTCGCTCTTGCCCTCGGCGGCGGTGCGAACGATAAAGCCGGTGCCGCGCGGTCGGATCTGCTCGACGATGTCCCGCAGGCGGTTTTTTTCTTCTTCATTCTCGATGCGCCGCGAGATTCCGACGTGATCGACGGTGGGCATCAGCACCAGGTGCCGGCCCGGAAGGGAGATATGCGAGGTAATGCGCGCGCCCTTGGTGCCGAGGGGCTCCTTCGCCACCTGCACCAGAATTTCCTGCCCTTCCTGCAGCAGATCCTCAATCGGCGGCAGCGGCGGCGGCTCGTCTCCCTCTTCGGCCGCCACGGGTCGATGGTCGCCGTCGATAAACTGCTCCACCGCTTCAATCTCGTCCAGAACGTCGGCCACATAAAGAAAAGCCGCTTTCTCCAGTCCGACATCGACGAAGGCCGCCTGCATGCCGGGGAGAACGCGAATCACCTTTCCCCGGTAGATGTTTCCCACGATTCCGCGCTCCCGGCTGCGCTCGATATACAGCTCGGCGATATGGCCGTTTTCCAGCAGGGCCACTCGGGTTTCGTGGGAGGTCGTGTTGATGACCAGTTCCTTGGCCATAAAACCTCCAAAATGTGAAAATCTATAAGAACGTAAAAAACGAAAAATTTTAAACAACCGCCCTCAGCCGAAAACGACGGCGGTCTTGCGAATGCGCAGCTCCCGGGCGAGCAGGGTCGGCAGGTCGAGCAGATAGGCGGACAACAGGGCCGGACTGCCACGGCGCAACCGCAGCCACAAATATCCAGCCTCCAGCGTCAGATCGACCACATCGGGCCGCAAGTCGATTTTGATCGTTTGCCGGCCCTTTTCCCGGGTGCTCGGCACCTTCTCGCGGGCGAGAAAATCCGCAATGCGCCGAGGCAGATCGGCGGGCGCCGCGGGGGGCAATTCGACCCGGTAGACGGTCTCGTTTATGGTAACAGAGGGGGAGGGAGTCTGCCAGGGGACGACCGCTCCTTCGAGTATGCGGAAGCCGGTTGGCAGTTCGGCGTTGAGCGCCTCGACCGTTTCCTGGGCGCCGCACGGGCGGTAGAGTTCGATGTCGATGATTTCGGCATCGCTTTCGACCCCGGTCGGCAGCGCGTCGGGGAAGGAGATGCGCGGCGCCGGGTGGAATCCGGCGGAAAAGCGCACCGGCAACCCGGCCCGCCGCGCCGCGCGGTGAAAGACGGTCATGAATTCCAGATGGCTGACGAAACGCGCCGTGCCGTCCTTGCGCAGCCGCAGGCGCACCTTGCTGCGCTCCTCCTCGGCCGGAAGTTCCGCTGGCGGCGCTGGCGGCAGGGCCACCTCGCTGCGCTCGGCCAGGCGCATCTTCACCGCCTCGAAATCGCAGACGCCGCAGCCGGTACAGCCGCCGCGGCAGTCGCCGGTGGCGGCCGCGGCGAGGGCGCGACGCCGTTCACCAAGAAAAAAATCCTTCGGCACGCCGCAGTCGAGGTGGTCCCAGGGGAGGATTTCGTCCTCGGCGCGTTCCCGTAGGTAAAAATCGGCATCGATGCCGGCGGCGAGAAAGGCGGTGCGCCATTTGCCGAAATCGAAATGCTCGCTCCAGCCATCGAATCGGCAGCCGGCATCGACCGCCGCCGCCAGCACCTCGCCCAGCCGCCGGTCGCCGCGGGCGAAGACCCCTTCGAGATATGAGAGTTCGGCATCGTGCCATTTGAAGCGCAACTTTTTCTGCTTGAGACCGCCGCGCAGCAGCGTCTGCCGCCGCTTGGTCTCGGCGATGCCGATCTGCGCCTCCCACTGAAAGGGGGTGTGCGCCTTCGGCACGAAGGTTGAAACCGAAACGTTGACATCGGCCCCCCCCTCGGTGCCCCGGCCGGTGCGCTTGACCCGCGCCGCCAGATCGACGATCGCCTCCAGGTCGGCATCGGTCTCCGTCGGCAGGCCGGTCATGAAGTAGAGTTTGATCAGCCGCCAGCCGAGCCCGAAGGCGGCGCCGGCGCCGGAGAGCAGATCCTCTTCGGTGATTCCCTTGTTGATGACCTGCCGCAGCCGTTCCGTCCCCGCCTCCGGGGCGAGGGTGAAGCCGGTCTTGCGCACCTTGCGGATTTCCTCCATCAGCTCCGGAGTGAGGGAGCCCACCCGCAGGCTGGGGAGGGAAACCGCGACTTTTTCGGCGGCATGGCGCGCCATCAACGCTTTGAGCAGCGGCTCCAGGCAGCCGTAATCGCCGGTGGACAAGGAGAGGAGGGAAACCTCTCCGTAGCCGCTGCCGGCCAGGGCGCCCTCGACGATCTCCGCCACCCTCTGCGGCGAGCGCTCGCGCACCGGCCGGTAGAGAAAGCCGGCCTGGCAGAAACGGCAGCCGCGGGTGCAGCCGCGGGCGATCTCCACCGCCACCCGGTCGTGCACGGTGCTCATGAACGGCACGATCGGCGACGGGGGGAAGGGGGCGCTCTCCAGATCCGCGAGGATGCGCCGGCGCACCCGATCATGGCCGGGTTTCAATGCGCGCACCTCGGCGATACGGCCATCGTCCCGGTAATCGACGGCGAACAGGGAGGGAAGATACAGCCCGTCAAGCAACGCCAGCCGCTCCAGCAGCGCCTCGCGCCCCTCTCCGGCCCCTTTTGCGGCCCGCACCGCCGCCAGCAGTTCGACGACCGCTTCCTCGCCGTCGCCGAGGACGGCGACATCGATGAAGTCGGCCAGCGGTTCGGCGTTGAAGGCGCACGGGCCACCAACGACGATCAGCGGATGGGTTGCGTCGCGGTCCCGCCGCCGGCGAGGGATCCCCGCCAGATCGAGCATGTTGATGACATTGCTGTAGGAGAGCTCGTACTGCAGGGTGAAGCCGACGACGTCGAAGTCCCCGAGGGGACGGTCCGATTCCAGGGAGGCAAGGGGTTGTCCGGCGGCGCGCAGCTCCCCCTCAAGATCGGGCCAGGGGGCGAAGGCGCGCTCGGCCGCCGCCCAGTCCAGGCCGTTGACGATGTGGTAAAGGATGGCCAAGCCGAGGTGGCTCATGCCGACTTCGTACACATCGGGGAAGGCCAGGGCCAGAGTGACTTCGCTCTGCCCGGGCTCTTTATGGATGCTCCCCAGCTCCCCTCCCAGATAGCGGGATGGACGGTTCACTTTGGGGAGAAATTGCTCTATGGACATGGATGATTTTTCCTGAAAGATCGGGCTGCAAAAACAGACACATTAGCACAGGAGACGAAAAGGGCTCAACACCTTCTTGCGGCGGTGGCTTTTGCCTGCGTATACGGGTTCTGAATATGATATTATTGCCCTTCATTTGCCAAAGGAGCTTTGCCTTGGATTTCCGCGAACCGTTCGTTGCCGATCTGCACATCCACACCGTCGCTTCCGGACACGCCTACAGCACGGTCAATGAAATCGCCCAGGAGGCCGCCCGCAAGGGGCTGCGCCTGATAGGGCTCACCGACCACGGGCCGGCGCTGCCCGGCGGACCGCATCTCTATCATTTCCTCGCCTTGCGTTTCGTGCCGCCGGTGCTGCACGGCGTTCGCGTCCTGCGCGGCGTCGAGGCGAATATTTTGGGCGGGGGCAACCTGGATTTGCCGGAAGGGGTTTTGGCCAAACTCGATCTGGTGATGGCCGGTTTCCATGAGGGTTGCGGTTTTTCCGGACGCGGAATAGCGGACAATACGAAGGCGGTGTTGCAGACGATGGACAACCCGCGGGTGAAAATCATCTCGCATCCGGGCAATCCCAACTTTTCCTTCGACTACGAAGCGGTGGCGCGACACGGCGCCGAAACCGGCACCGCCCTGGAAATCAACAACGCCTCCTTTAACATCAGTCGGCGCGGCAGCGGCCCCAACTGTCAGCAGATCGCCCGCCTGTGCGCCCGCTTCGGCACGCCGGTGGCGGTGGGAAGCGACGCCCATATCGCCCAAGGGGTCGGCGAGTTCGCCGATGCCGTGCAGACGCTGAGGGAAGCCGGGGTGCGTCCGGAGCAGGTGGTGAACCGCTCCCTCGAATCGACTTTGGCCTTTCTCGGGCTGGCCGAATAGCTAGGAATGCGTTTTCAGAAGGATCGATGAACGACCAGCAAGCGGCATGGCGATTTTGCTTTCCCCTTGCCGAAAAAGCGGGATTCAAGGTAAATAAGCTTTTTCGCCTGGCCGGACGTTTTTTTGCTGCAGAAGGAAATGAATGGAGAAGCTGTTTCAGGGCATCGTTGAATTTCGCCGGGAGGATTTCGAGGGGCATCGGCAATTGTTCGAGGAGTTGGGGCGGAAGCAGAAACCGCATACCCTGTTCATCGGTTGTTCCGATTCGCGCGTGGTGCCAAACCTGATTACCCACACCCACCCGGGCGAGCTTTTCGTTGTTCGCAACATCGCAAATATTGTCCCCCCCTACCGGGTCACCGGCGAATATGTCGCCACCACCTCGGCCATTGAATATTCCGTACTCGCCCTCGGCATCGACACCATCGTGGTCTGCGGGCATTCCAATTGCGGCGGCTGCTCTTCTTTGAATATGCCGCCGGAGGCCCTTGATCATCTGCCGCATGTGCGCAAATGGCTGGAAGTCTCCCGCGAGGTTCCCGGTCGGGTTTCCCGCCGGCTCGGAGCGGACGCCACACCGGCGGCGCGCGAATGGCTAACGGAACAGATCAACGTCACCGTGCAGATGCGCAATTTGCTGACCTACCCCTATGTAAAGGAAAAATATCAGAAGGGTGAATTGCAGATCTACGGTTGGCACTACATCATCGAAACCGGAGAGATTTTGAACTATAATCCGAAAACGCGCAGTTTCGAACCGATCTCCTGATCCTTGCCGCCGCCTTCCTCGCCTTCCCGCATCGCCAAAACCTTTGAGGGTCATTTTCGCCAGGAGTCGGGCGCGAACTGTTCGCGCAGCCGCTCCTCCGGGTTCTGCTCGAAGAACTCCTCGCGGTCGAAGCAGAACCGATACTGCTGGCAATAATCGAGCAGCAGGCGGTAGGCGGCGTTGATCCGGCGGATCGTCTCCGTTTCGCCGCCGCAGCGGTCGGGATGGTGATTTTTGACCAGCCGGCGATGGCGGTCCTTGATCTCGCGCAGGGTGGCGCGGTCGGTCAGGGCGAAAACGGTCAGGGCTTCCCGGAATTCGGCATAGGTCATCGGCTGTCTCCGCGCAGGTCCGTATTGTTTAGCATAGATGTCTGGCCGGCGGCAATCGGGGCAAGGATTGCGGAGCGGAGCATTCTTGACATTTGGCGTGATCTCGAATAAAATTCTGCATAAATGGAAATTCAAAGAACAATAGATGAAGTTGACCTTCGAATTCTGAATATCCTTCAGGAGAAAGCCCGCATTCCCAATGCCGAGGTGGCGCGCCAGGTGGGGATGGCGCCGTCGGCGATCCTGGAGCGCATCCGGAAACTGGAGGAGCGCGGGATTATCGAAGGCTATGAGGTCCGTCTCAATCCGTGCTGTTTCGAGCAGGGTTTGGCGGCCTTTGTCCTGGTCGAGGCCGAGCCCGCCGGCAACGGCAAATTGGGGCAGAGACTGGCGGCCGTGCAGGGGGTGCAGGAGGTGCACCAGGTGGCCGGCGCGGACGGCTATCTGGTGAAGGTCCGGGCGGCGGACGCGGCCAGCCTCGGCCGCCTGCTGCGGGAGGACTTTCTCGCTATCCCCGGCATTCGCGGCACCCAAACCCATGTCGTGCTCAATACGGTGAAAGAAACCCGCCGCGTCGATCTGGATGTGGCTCTGGATGTGGCTCTGGATATGCGAATACGTTAAAAATTCAACCCAGGAGAAAACCTCATGCCCATGTCGCAAAGTTTTCAGGACAGACTTTTTTCCCGACTGCCCAAGATCGCGGCCCATTACGGCACTCCCTTTCACCTCTATGACGAGGCGGGGATTCGCGCCACCGGCGAGAAGCTGAAGCAGGCCTTCGCCGGTATCGACGGTTTTCGCGAGTATTTCGCCGTCAAGGCGCTGCCCAACCTGCGCATTTTGCAGATCATGAAGGACCTGGGTTTCGGCTTCGATTGCAGCTCCATCCCCGAGCTGATCATGAGTCGGCAGATCGGCGCCCGCGGCGACGACATCATGTTCACCTCCAACAACACCAGCCCGGAGGAGTTCGCCGCCGCCGCGGCCGAGGGGGGATGCATCCTCAATCTGGACGACCTCAGCCTGATCGCCAAGGCGCCCAAATTTCCCGAACTGATCTGCTTCCGCTACAATCCCGGCCCGCGGCGCACCGGCAACGTCATCATCGGCCATCCGGAGGAGGCGAAATACGGCGTCTCCCACGAGCAGGTGGTCGAGGCCTACCGCCTGGCGCAGGCGCGCGGCGCCAAGCGCTTCGGCCTGCACACCATGGTCGCCTCCAACGAGCGCGATTACACCTACATCGTGCAGACGGCGGTGATGCTGCTGGAGATCGTCGAGGAAGTGCAGAAGGCGCTCGATATCCGTTTCGAGTTCGTCAACATCGGTGGCGGCCTGGGCATTCCCTACCGTCCCACCGACGAGGCGCTGAATCTGGACGCCATCGCCCGGGAGGTCACCCAGCTTTTCGCCGAGTTCCGGCACAAGAACGGTTACGCCCCGCGCATGCTGATGGAGAGCGGCCGGTTCATCACCGGACCGCACGGCTGCCTGGTGACCACGGCCATCAACCACAAGAATATCTACCGCAACTATATCGGCGTAGACGCCTGCATGTCGGCGCTGATGCGCCCGGCCCTTTACGACGCCTATCACCACATCAGCGTGGTCGGCAAGGAGCATCTGCCCAAAAGCGAGGTGTACGACGTGGCCGGTTCCCTCTGCGAGAACAACGACAAATTCGCCGTGCAGCGCGAATTGCCGCCCATCAGCGACGGGGACCTGCTGGTGCTGCACGACACCGGCGCACACGGGCACGCCATGGGCTTCCAATACAACGGGCGGTTGCGGCCAAAAGAGCTGCTGCTGCGCACCGACGGCGGCATCGAGCTGATCCGCCGCGCCGAGACGGTGGACGATTACCTGCGCACCCAGCAGTTCGCGACGGATCTGTTGCCGGCTTGACGCATCGGACAGCGCCCGCCGGAAATTGACCGGATTGTTGCCATAAAGGCCACTTTTATCCCTGGATAAAGTGGCCTTTTTCGTGGGGCGCAAGCACCGCTCGGGGTTGTTTTTAGCGAAATCGAAGCTATCATTAAGCCTTGAGCAAAGGAGGTCTCCATGCGCATCGAAAGCGATCTGAAGTTGGGCTTCAAGGATGTCCTGATCCGGCCGAAGCGATCGACCCTCCACAGTCGCTCCCAGGTGAATCTCGATCGGACTTTCACCTTTCTGCACAGCCATCGGCAATGGACCGGAGTGCCGGTCATCGCCGCCAACATGGATTCGGTCGGCACTTTCGCGGCGGCGCGGGTGCTGGGCCGCCACCGCCTGCTGACGGCGGTGCACAAGCATTACCGGGCGGCGGACTGGGCCGATTTTCTCGCCGGCGAAAGCGACGACATCTTTGAACGGGTCATGGTCAGCACCGGCACATCGCAGGCCGATTTCGAAAAGCTCGGCGAAATCCTGGCGCAGCATCCGAAGCTCGCTTTCATCTGTATCGATGTCGCCAACGGCTATGCCGAAGCGTTCGTCGACTTCGTGCGTCGGGTGCGGCAGACCTATGCCGAAAAGACCATCGTCGCCGGCAACGTGGTCACCGGCGAAATGGTGGAGGAACTGCTGCTCTCCGGCGCCGACATCGTCAAGGTGGGGATCGGCCCCGGCTCCGTGTGCACCACACGGGTGAAGGCCGGCGTCGGCTACCCGCAGCTTTCGGCGGTGATCGAATGCGCCGACGCCGCGCACGGCTTGGGGGGGCGCATCATTTCCGACGGCGGCTGCGCCTGCGCCGGCGATGTGGTCAAGGCCTTCGGCGGCGGCGCCGATTTCGTCATGCTCGGCGGCATGCTCGCCGGCCACGACGAGAGCGGCGGCGAACTGCTGGAGCGCGGCGGCCAGCAGTTCAAACTGTTCTACGGCATGAGTTCCGCGCTGGCGATGGAGAAGCACGCCGGCGGCGTTGCCGAATACCGCTCCTCCGAGGGGAAGACGGTGGAGGTTCCCTACCGGGGACCGATCGGCGACACGGTGAAGGATATTCTCGGCGGCGTGCGCTCCGCCTGCACCTATATCGGCGCCTCGGCGCTGAAGGAACTCACCAAGCGCACCACCTTCATCCGGGTCGCCGAACAGGAGAACCGGACCTTCGCCTGAGCCATCTTGCCAGGCCATCCGGCGGCCGTCGACCGACGTTGAATCCGCCGCCTTTTCGGGAGGACTACTTATGACCAACAGCGACAAGCCGGAATCCACCCGCATCCTCGTGGTTTTCTACAGCAGCTACGGCCACACCTTTCAGATGGCGCAGGCGGTCGTCGAAGGCGCCCGCAGCGTCGAGGGGACGGAGGTGCGCCTGCGCCGCATTCCGGAACTGACGGAGGCGAAACAGGCTCTGTCGGGCCAGGACGCCTACCGCCGGGCACAGGAGCAGCAGGCGGAAATCCCCGAAGTCACCCACGACGATCTGCGCTGGGCGCACGGCATTCTCTGGGGCACCCCGACCCGCTACGGCAACATGACGGCACAGATGAAACAGTTCATCGACACCACCGGCGGTCTGTGGGTGAAGGGGGAACTGGAGGATAAGGTTACCGGCGTCTTCACCAGCACGGCGACCATCCACGGCGGGCAGGAATCGACCATTTTGACCAGCATGGTGCCGCTGCTGCATCTGGGAATGATTTTTATCGGCGCCCCGTACGGGCAAAATCCGCAGATTCTGGTGACCGACGGCATCGGCGGCTCCCCCTACGGCCCGGGGACCCTGGCCGGCGCGGACGGGTCGCGGCAACCGGTCGATGCCGAGTTGCAGACGGCGCGCAATCTTGGCGGCCGGGCGGCGCGGGTGGCGGAAAGGATCAAGGTTCTGCGCAAGACCGAGGCACAGCAGTAGGACCATGGCCGGCGTCCCTGTCCAGCGCCGGCGGGATCGGCCCTGGACAGGGGGTCTGCCGGCCATCGACGGCCGCCGGGCCGGCATCGACGACCGGGCGGAAAGGGCGGTCGCGCCGCCAAGAAAAAAACCATGGGGAAGCGGCAAATGCGCGCTTGACGCTTGCCCGCAGGCTATGATTTTATGTTGTACGGAAGCTAAATGGGAAATATCTTTAATCGTCAGGATCAACTCGCATGCCAGATACCGGGAAGTTCAGAGTAGCGCTCGCCAGAAAGTCACGCCGGTTCAATCCTCAGGAAAAAATGTCGCGGGTCGAGAGCACCGCCCGCCGGCTTTTTGTCCAGCGGGGATATCACAACGTCTCCATTCCGGCCATTGTCCAGGCATCAGGCGTCAGCACCGGCGCCATTTACAGCTATTTCCCGAACAAAGAAGCGCTGGCCAGGCATATCCATGAAAAAACCCTGGCTGAGTTCCAGACCCTTTTCCAGCAGCGCCTGGAGGGGCGGCAGACAATTTATGAAAAACTCCGTGCTTTCGCCGAGGTCGTCTTCGAAACCACGGAGCAGAATCCGGACATCATGGAATATCTTCTTTTCATGCGGCATTCGGAATTCATGCAAGACTGTTCCCCGATCTGTTTCACCCAGCCGTTTCGCCTTATCCAGGGAATCGTAAAAGAAGGAATCGAATCCGGCGACCTGCATCAGGGCGATTATTTCATCTCCGCCATTAGCTTTACCGGCGCCATTCTGCGCGCTTCGGAATTGCGCCTGCAATGCGTCCTGGAAAAACCCTTCTCCGAAATCGCCGAAGAACTGATCGCCAACGCCTGGACGGCCATTCGCGCCTGACAGTTTTTTCACCGGAAATTCAGCTCTTTCACCAGATCTCTCCGCGCCCCGCCCAGCACCTCTCCCACCGCACCTCTATCCTTCATACCGAAAAACACCCATAATTCGCTGTTTTTACCAGATAGTTCCGCTTTTGTAGATTTTGGTATGTCGATTGCTTTACCGAAAGAACGTTCATTCTAATTTGTCTGGCGGGAACCCATCGGGAAAGGAGGTGCTTGCCCGGTCTCGTCGAATGTTGATGTTGTGCAGGTTACTTTCATTTCTGATGGAGGCATCATGTCTAAGTATTGGTTGGGTTGCAAAAGAACACTGATATCGATGGCCCTGGTCGCCCTTGTCGGCGGCGGGATTCTGGGCTGCGGGGCGGATAGCTACGATCAGCCTGAATCGGAACAAGTCCTGACCGTCACTGATTCCCCGCTGATTGACGCCGCTACGCTGAAAGGCTGGATGGAGCAGGGGCTGGTCAATGCCGGGGTTGACAGCGAAAATGTCGTCATTCTGCATGTTGAGCCTAATGACAAAGCCACGCCTGCTGCGACCGCCAACTATAATGCTGGTCATGTCCCTGGCGCCTATATCTGGAACGGCAGCACGGAACTGACTCAGTCCCGTTTGGACGGGCTTTCTGTCGCCGGCTCGGAACTGCCAACGGGGGCAATGATCGATCAGGTTCTTGCACGCGCCGGGGTGAACAAAAATTCCACCATCGTCCTTTCCTACCCGCCGCAGGCGGCCATGCATTACCCGTCCCGCGCCTATTTCACACTGCGTTACTGGGGATTTCCCAAGTCGAAGATCAAAGTACTGAACGGCGGCAGCGTCGGCTGGACCGCAGGCGGTTACGATCTGACGACCGTTGCACCAGCACCGGTTTGGAACAACAGCTTCAGCGTGCGTGACAATGTAAACCTGCGCAACGATCTGCGCTACTCTCTTGGGGAGATGATCCAGGAGGTCGATGCCAATAACGCCGCCATCGATGCCTCAGGCAATCCGTGGGTCAATATCATCCAACAGACCGAAGGCCCCCGGACCATTGCCAACGCCATCGGCCGCTCCATGAGCTATTTTTTCAACGCTTACGATGCGACGGCCGGCACGGGCGGCACCTTCAAGACCGCAGCTGAGGTGGAAGCAGCCCTGGCCGATACCGACGGCCCGAATAATGATAAAACTCTTGGCGCCTTCGTCCCTGGCATTCCCACCATCACCCATTGTGTGTCGGGGATGAGCTGCACACCGATCTTCTTTGCTCTGGATGCTATTCTGGGCGCCGAAGTCGCGATCTATGATGGCTCCACCAGCCAGTGGGATGCCTACAAAGCTAAAGATGCCACCGTCACCGCCGGTGTCGTGCCGAACGACGCCTGGCGTACCGATCTCTACAACCGCACCAATCCCGCAATTCTTACTAGCTCCCCGACGACGACCACCAACGTGATCGATCCGGTCCTGAATTCTCTCTATTTGAGCGTTGACGATCCGCGTGCCAATCAACTGGAGAATGAAGACCTCGAATACATGACTCCGTCGACCTCCGGACCGCCGACCAGCACCGGGACAGGCGATTCGAGCGGCTGCTGATTCGGTTGGAATCCGTCATGAATATTGCTCAGACAAGGAGATGATCACGTGAAGACACGTCGAATTTTGGCAACAATGGCAGGGATGCTCCTGCTCGCCTCCTCGGCCTTCGCCGGCCCCACCTGGACTTTCGGCCCCGAAGAACAAGGGCTGCTCAAACTCGATTACAAGGGACAGTTCCAACTGCGCTATCGTGACGATGGCGCCAGCCCCGCCGGCGACGAGAGCGCGATGGAATTCAACTTCCGCCGCAACCGCATCGCCCTCATGGGCGCCTGGGGTCCGGACTTCAGTGTCTATGTCCAGACCGAGTTCAACGAGGACAACAACATCACCCCCCTCGCCGTCGACAATGGCGACGAGTCGGATTTCCAGATTCTCGATGCGGTTTTCCGCTTCCGGCACAGCCCGGAGGTCAACGTCTGGGTCGGCAAGTTCAAGTACAACCTGACCCGCGAGAACCTGGAAGCCTGCGAAGCGCCGTTGACTCTCGATCGCTCGGTGCTGATCCGCGCCCCCTTCGTTTCCACCCGCGACAAAGGGGTGGCGGTCTGGGGTGATCTCATGGACGGCCTGCTGCAGTACCGGGTGGACGCCATGAACGGCCGCAGCGACGCCGACCTCTCCCCCAAGTCCAATTTGCGCTACAGCGCCCGCGGCCACATCTCCCTGCTCGACAAGGAGACCGGCTACGGTTACAAGGGCACCTATCTCGGCAAGAAAAAAGTGCTGACCGTCGGCGCCGCCTATCAGATGGAGAATGACATCGCTTTTGCCGGCCCGGGCGAAGCCATCGATTACAGCGCCTGGACCGCCGACCTGTTTTTCGAGATGCCGGTCGCGGCGCTGGGAACTTTCACCTTCTCCACCGCCTACACCGACTACGATCTGGACGACGCCTATCAAGGCGCCGCCCCCGACGCCGGCGCCTTGGGCTTCAATGGCGAGAAGAACGGTTCTTACGTCAAGGGCGGCTACATGTTCCCCAACCTGCCGCTGCAGATCTTCGGCCGCTATGAAAACTGGTCTTTCGCCCAGCTCGACGGCGTCAATGACCAGGAGGTTGACTGGATCGGCGCCGGTTTCAACTGGTACTTCCGCAACCAGGATCTGAAGCTGACCGTTGAATACTCCACCGTCGAATTCGACAAGGCATCGGCCTCCTTCGAAGACTTCGATTCCCTGGTGGCTCAGCTCCAGGTGATTTTCTAACCCCTTCATTTGCACGAGGAGAGACCAACATGAAGAAAATTGTCGTTCTGATCGCCGCCCTGATGCTCGCCTTCTCCGGCCTGGCCATCGCCAAAGGCAACACCGTAAGCGGCAAGGTGACCGCCGTCAGCGGCGACACCGTGACCATCGAGGTGGAAAAAGGCAAGGGCGCCGCCCTGAAGGAAGGCGTCAGCGTCGAAATGCAGGTGAAGGAAGAGAAGAAAGCCCCGAAAAAGGGGATGGACATGCTGCAAGGCTGCTAAGCCCCTGGACGGCGGCGTCCCCGGCGCACGGGGGCGCCCCTCTTTTGATGAGGGAGAATGATGAAGTTAACATTTATGCTAGTTCTGGCGGCGCTCGTCCTGACGCCGGCCGCCGGCTTCGCCGCCGAGGCGGCGCCGCCGGGCGGACCTGCCAAGGGACAGATCGCCGCCAAGAAGAAGGCCAAGACGATTGCCGAGCTGGTGGCGATGTATGATTCCAGCTCGTGCGTCGAATGCCACGAGGAAGCACACCAGCAGTGGGAGAATTCAGTGCATTCCCGGTCGATCTACGGCACCGGGCGCACCGCCGCCACCTTCCGCACGGCGCTGGTCAACGGGCTGGCCGAATGGCCGTTCTCCGGGGTCAAAGGTCCCGGGGACGTCAAGGTGGAGCACCTGATGGGGTGCGCCAAATGCCATCTGCCGCAGCTGGCCGATGCGACCGACGCGGTGGCCAAGGAGATCATGGCTTCCATCTACAGCTGGCAGACGGCCATCCGTAAGCAGGATTCGGCGACGTTTGAAAAGGAGCAGGCCAAGCTCAAAGGTCTCAACATCAACTGTCTGGTCTGCCACAACCGGCAGGCCATCGTTCACAAGTGGACCGACGGCTATCCGCAGGCCGGGGTGGTTTACGGGTCGATGGACGGCGAGCATCCCTCGGACAAATTCCCGAAAATGGCGCGAAGCCCGATCATGGGCGAGTCCATCCTCTGCGGGCAGTGCCATGGTCTCGGTCCCAACCTGGAACTGGATAATCCGACGCAGTGCGCCACCGCTTACGGCAGCTACCTGTGGTACTATCGGGCGGAAGGCGGGAAGGAAACCTGCCAGGAGTGCCACATGCGCAAGAGTGGCCTCGGTCACGACATGCAGAGCTATCGCAGCGAGGCGATGAACAAGATGGCCCTCGACTTCGAAGCCAAGGCCGACGGCCTCTACTGGCGCGACGGCAGCCAGGTGCGTCCCTACGTCTCCCTCGCCGTGGCGATGACCAACCGGGCGGGACACGTCATCCCTGATGGCTGACCGACCCCCAACCGACTGGTTCTGTCGGTAAGCGCAAAAACCAAGGATGGCGAAGAAGTTTTCAACAAGGAAACGATCTACATGCCGGTGCCGCAGCAGTTCGCCCGGGGCGACCGGATGGGGCGCGGCCCCTATGAAAAGAGCGGCCTCATCGAGGAGTCGGGGCTGCATCCGGGTAAGACCAAGAAGGAACATTTCCAGATTTTCTTTCCCGAAGAGGTCAAGGATCTCGATGTGCACGTTCAGCTCTGGTACCTGCCGTACGGCACCATGCAGAGCGACCCCTTCCTCTGGCGTGAGTACAAGAAAAGCGTCAGTATCAGCAAGGAAGGGAAGTAACCTTTCACCTCCTGTTTTGTGATTATGCGGTCGAGGGGAAAACCCTCGACCGTCTTTTTGCATGTGCGCCAGGCATGGCGCGTAGCGCCTTGACTGGCGTTGTTTCGGTCATTGTGGTGATGACTGAAAGATTTGGGGGTGCAAGTCCCCTGCGGACCCTGATGACGGGAACCGCTAGCCGAACGGTGCTATCATCAACTTCGTTTTTTCCACGATCAATTCGGCATTTGCCACACCCCGATACGGATTGCGCGATTCCCATGCCCCAGCTTCTGCTGATCCTGCTCCTCTTCCTCGCCGGTTGCCGCCCGCCGGCGGAAACCGTCAGCTGCCAATTCTGTCATCGCGGGCTGGAGCCGGCCTCGGCCGCCCATGCAGTCTGCACCGACTGCCATGGCGGAGACGCCCGCTCCTGGGAGAAAAAAGCGTCGCACCGGGGAATGCTCGGCAAGAAGAATCCGGGCGATCCGAAGGTCTGGGAGCGGGGCTGCGGCCGCTGCCACCCCGACCAACTGGCCCGGGTGCGCTCGACCCTGATGACCACTAACACCGGCATGCTGCGCAATATCCAGCTTACCTGGGAAGGGGAGGACGGCCGGCTCTACGGAACGCAGGCGGAAAAGACTTTCGATCGGGAAGGAAATCCCCTTGAGCTGACCGGGGTGAAGGAGCTGGACCACCTCTCCGGCGAACTCTACCGCAAGACCTGTGCTCTGTGCCACGTCGGGATCGAAGCCAATCAGATCTGGAGCGGCAGCCATGCGAGCGGCTGCGCCGCCTGCCATTTCCCCTACAACGACAACGCCACCTACCAGGGGGGGGACGATACGGTGAAGGGAAAATGGCCCTATTCGGCCGATCACCGCCTTGCCTCCCTGCCGGATAACCGGGTCTGCGCCCGTTGCCACAACCGGAGCGGCCGCATCGCCCTGGCCTATGAAGGGCTGAACGACGGCAACAATGGTCTGGTGCCCACCAGCGGCGGCGAACCGGGGCCGGTGATGATCGGCGGCATCCGCAATGCAGTGCACATCGCGCCGGATATCCATTTCGCCAAGGGGATGGACTGCATCGACTGCCACACCTCCCGGGACATCATGGGGGACGGCTACAGTTACCAGAACATGTATCACCAGGTGGAAATCACCTGCGAAGACTGCCACGGCAGCCCCGAGGCGCCGCCGCGCACCGCCCGCATCGACCGGGAGAACGCGGAAGCGCTGCGGGAATCGCAATATTATCCGGAACCGAGAAAATTCGGCGACGCGATGGTGCTGACCGCCAAGGGGCGTCCGTTCTCCAACGTATTTCGCGAAGGGGAAACGGTTTGGGTTCTCGGCAAGCGCAGCGGCAAGCGGCACGAGAGCAAGGTAATCACCGGCACGCCCGAGCACGCCGTCCCCGGCCACCGGCGTCTGGAGTGCTACAGCTGTCATTCGCGGGCGGTGGTGCAGTGTTACGGCTGCCACACCGAATACGATCAGCGCCGCCCGGCGATGGATTTCATCAAGGGGCGGGAGACGCCCGGCGCCTTCACTGAGACCGAGGACTACCGCACCTTGTATCCGTTCCCCCTGGCCCTCAATCAGCGCGGGCGGATCTCCCCGGTGACTCCCGGCTGTCAGACCTTCGTCACCGTCAAGAACCGATCCGGAGAAACCGTGCAGGAGGAGTACGTCACCCGGTTCAAGGGGAAGAACCAACTGCGCTTCGCCCCTTTTTACGGCCACAATACCGGCGTCAAGGCGGTCGGCTGCAGCGAATGCCACGGCAATCCGGCTTTTCTCGGTTTCGGCCAGCATGTGCTCGAAGGCGGCGATATCGAAGCAACCCTGCTCTGCGAGAGATCGGCAAAGAAGCCGCTGGACGGCTTTCTGACCATGCAGGAAGGAAGGGTCGAAAATTTTTCCGCCATCACCCGTGAGGCCGCCCGCCCTCTCAGCGGAGCCGAGGTCAAGCGGGTGCTGGCGGTCAATCTCTGTCTGGTCTGCCACGGCAGCGCGCAGGATCCGATTTACGGCAAAGAACTGGACTATGGGCGGCTGGATCGGGGAAAGTGATGAGTAACGGGCGACGCGTGACGAATAGAGCGGCGATAATTCTGATGACCATGCTTGTGCTGCTGGCGCCGGCCGCCGGCAGCTGGGCGGAAGAGTGCGGCGGCTGCCATGCGGTGGCGGTGCGCGGAGCCCATGCCGATCTGGATTGCGCCGCGTGTCACCCGTCGGGGCGTGCCGGCGGCGGCGCGGCGGCGTGCATGAATTGCCACCCCGGAATGCAGGGGGTGCTGCAGGGGCCGATGGCGAGCCGGGCCAGCGAACGGCAGTTTGTCCAGGCGGCTTTTGGCCGGCACGACAGCCGCTTTTTCGAAAAAAACTGCAACGGCTGTCACGTCGCCGACTGCCTCGACTGCCACGGCGCCGACGGACACGACATCGCCCGGCCGCAGAAGGAGGATTGCCACGCTTGTCACCGGGGCTATTTTGTCGGGGCCGATTACTGGGGGCTGGCGCCGCGCGAGGATCATCGGCGCTACCAACGGGGGGCGGGGTACGGCGGCGAAAACTACCTGAAGATGCGTCCCGATGTGCACGCCGAGGCGGGGATGCTCTGCGGCGACTGTCACGGCATGGCCAGTCTGGCCGGCAAGGCCGCCCCGCCGCAATGCCGCGACTGCCACACGCCCGATCCGCAGATCATCGAACACGGCATCGCCGCGCACCTGGAGAAGCTCGAATGCTATGCCTGCCATGCCGCCTGGGGGGCGCAGGAATACGGGACCTTTTTCCTGCGGATGGGGGATAATCCCATCGCCGATGTTTACCCGATGCGCCGGCAAGCCGGCAGCGATTATGTCCGCAGCGCCTATCTCAAGCGACAGGATGCGCCGCCCCTGGGGCGCAACGCGGCGGGACGGGTGAGCCCGATCCGACCGCAGTTCGTCGCCTACTACAGCGATCTGCGCGGCGCCCCGGCCAAGGAGAATCTGCTGGCGGCCGCCCAATGGAAAGCCTACTTCCCCCATACCGTCCGGCGGGGAACGGTCACCTGCGAGGGCTGCCACGACCAGCCGCGCCGGTTTCTCCTCGAACCGGAGCACACCCGGATCTATCTGCCGGAAAAAGATGGCATGACTCTTCCTTCCTTCTGGGACAGTCGCGGCCAGACATTGGTGAACGGCGCCTTTTTTACGCCCGAAGAGTTTCTTCGCCTGCAGAACAGGGGCCCCGCCTACGTGCGGGGCTATGTGGAAAAATGGAAAAATTTCGTCGAGCGCGTCGAAGATTCCTCCAGACCCTGACGCTGGCCGTCATCGGCTTGCCGCTGTGGCGGTTCCTGGCGCCGGAAGCCCCGGCCGGTCAGGCGGTGCTGCGGCTGAAAAAAGCCGAGGTCCCGCCGGACGGCGCCCTGGTGTTCCGTCAGGCGCGGGTGGCGGTGCTGCGCGCCGGCGAGGACATCTACGCCCTCAGCCTGGCCTGCACCCATCTCGGCTGTACGGTGACCGTCACCCCAACCGAACTGGTCTGCCCCTGTCATGGCAGCGCTTTCGCCCGCACCGGCGAGGCGCTGCGCGGCCCGGCTTCCGCCCCCCTGACGCGCCTGCGGGTGCTTGGGGAGGGGGACGAGCTGGTGGTGATGAGCTAGGAGGGCGGCGTGGCCAGAGACTTTGTCCACCATCTTTTTCCGCGTGTGGTTCTTGCCGGCAATCTGCGGGTGTCCTACACCTTCTGCCTGGGGGGGCTGGCCTTTACCACGCTTTTGCTGCTGGCGATCTCCGGGCTGTTGCTCCTGTTCTACTATCGCCCGTCGGCCGAAGGGGCTTTCGCCTCCATCCTCTACCTGGAATCGTCGGTGTTTGGCGGCGAGTACCTGCGCCGCTTGCATCGCCTCTCTTCCCATGCGCTGTTGATCCTGGTCTTTCTGCACACGCTGCGGGTGGTGTTGACCGGCGCCTATCGACCCCCGCGGCAGATGAACTGGGTCATCGGTTTCACTCTGCTCTGCCTGACGGTGTTCGAAGCCTACACCGGCTATCTGCTGCCGATGGATCAACTCGCCCTCTGGGCCACCCGGACCGGCATGGAGTTGCTCGCCGCCGCCCCCGGCGGCGAGCTGCTGCGCCGGCTGCTGGTGCCGGACGAGGTCGGCGGGCCGATGTCGCTGCTGCGCTTCTACGCTCTGCATATCGCCCTCGTCCCGCTGGCGATCTTTACCCTCTGCCTGCTGCATTTCTTCCGTATCCGTCGTCAGAAAGGGGTGCTGCCGTACCTGTGAAAAACTATCTGCGCAGTTCCCCGCACTTCTTCCGGCCGGTCAAACGCGCCTTTGTTCTCGCTGTCGCCACCCTGCTGCTCCTGGCCTTTTTCGTTCCGGCTCCCCTGCAAGGGCCGGCCGACCCCGGTCGGGTGCCGAATCCGGTGAAATCGGCCTGGTTTCTGCTCTGGACGCAGGAGGTGGTCAGCTATTCCACCCTCCTGATCTATCCGGGCATGGTCCTGTTCCTGCTGTTCCTGTTGCTGCCCTGGTTGCCGGGGACGCGGCAGAGCGAGCGCGCCCGCTGGTTGCCGCCGGAGCAGTGGCCGGCGAGTCTGCTGACCGTCGGCGCCTTTGCCGCTATCCTGCTTCTGACTCTCATCGCCGCTTTTTTCCGGGGGGAAAATTGGTCTTTCGTGCTGCCCTTCTGATCCTGTTTTTACTGGGATTGCCGGCCCCTGGCCGGGCGGTGGACGGCTGCCGGCAGTGCCATCCGCTTCACTACGCCGAAGCCGGCAGCTGCGTCTCCTGCCATCGGGGGGATCCGCGCAGCAGCCGGCGGACGATCGCCCATCACCAGCTCATTTCCGGCCGCTTCGCCCATTTCGCCCTGCCGGGAAGCCCGGTGGTCGAACAGGGCAACCAGCTGCTCGAACGGGCCGGCTGCCGGCGCTGCCATCGCAGCGACAGCAAGGGAAATTCCCTGGCGACCGACCTCGACCGGCTGCTGCCGGCGGCGCGGCCGGAAGAGGTTTTGCAGTCCATTCGGCAGCCGGTGCTTTTCATGCCCGATTTCGCTTTCCCCGAAGCGACCGCGGTGGCCTTGGTCAACGCCCTGCTGGCCCATTCGGCCAAGGCGGAGAAACCCGCCGGCGAGGCGCCGCTGGTGGTGCATTTTGAAGGAGGCGAGCGGCGGGAGAACCCATTCGACAAACACTGCGGCGGCTGCCATCGGCTCCTTTCCCCGCACTGGGGAGGGCTGGGCAGCGGCCGCATCGGCCCGAACCTTTCCGGTCTGACCGGCGCATTCTATCCCGCCCTGTTTCGCGAGGGGGAGCCCTGGACGGCGGAGCGGCTGAAGAAGTGGATCGAAAACCCCCGCAAGATCCGTCCCCAGGCGCGGATGCGGCCGGCGCCGCTGGAGGCAGTCGATCAGTCCGGAATTGTCGAAATCCTCGCCCCGAAATCGCCGCAGTGAAACGCACAGATTTGCGCCGCGCATGCGGCGGACATGTTTTCGCTGATTGCCCTTTCCCCATGATCGAGGCGGGGGGAAGGCTATTTTTTCCAGAAGGAGGGGAAAAACAGAACCAACACGGTGTACAGCTCCAGGCGGCCGAGGAGCATGCAGGTAATGAGCACGGTTTTGCCGAAGGGGGCGATATTTGCGTAGTTGTCCGTCGGGCCGACGGCGCCGAGGCCGGGGCCGATATTGCCGAGGGTGGCGATCACCGAGGCGCCGGCGGTAACGAGATCGAGGCCGGCCAACGCCATCAGGAAGGAGGCGATGACGAAGATCACGATATACAAGGCTAAAAAGCCGAGGATCGACTGCATGACATCGCGATCCACGGGAGTGTTGCCAAGCTTGACCAAGCGTACGGCGCGCGGATGAATCAGCCGGTAGATTTGCACCTGGGCATGTTTGAACAGGAGCAGCAGGCGGGCGATCTTTATGCCGCCGGCGGTGGAGCCGGCGCAGCCGCCGACGAACATCAGAAAAACGAGAAGATACTGGGCAAGGGTCGGCCACCCTTCATAATCGGCGGTGGCGAATCCGGTGGTGGTCAAAATGGAGACCACCTGGAAAGCGCTGTAGCGCAGGTTGTCGGCCAGGGAGGCGTACACCGTTCCGTGGTTGAGGGCCATGATGAGCACGGTGACGCCGACCGCCAGCCCCAGATAGACGAGAAATTCCTCGTTGCGATAGAAATCCCGCAGCCGGCCGCGCAGCATCTGGAAGTGGAGATAGAAATTGATCCCGCCGAGGAACATGAAAAACGTAATCACCCCGTCGAGGTAGGCGCTGCCGTAGGCGCCGACGGAGGCGTCGCGAGTGGCAAAACCGCCGGTGGCGACGGTGGCGAAGGCGTGCGAGAGCGCCTCGAAAAAGCTCATCCCGCCCGCCAGCAGGAGAACGGTTTCGACGACGGTCAGCAGGACATAGACCCCCCAGAGCAGCTTGGCGGTATCCTGGATGCGCGGTTTGAGGCGATCGGTGGTGGGGCCGGGGAATTCCGCCTTGAACAGCTGCATGCCGCCGACGCCGAGCATCGGCAGGATGGCCAGCGACAAGACGATGATGCCCATCCCCCCCAGCCATTGGGTGAGGGCGCGCCAGAACACGATGCTTTGCGGCACGACAGCAAGATCGGTGATGATGGTTGCGCCGGTGGTGGTAAAACCGCTCATCGTTTCGAACACGGCGTCGAGATAGTTCGGAACGGCGCCGGAGAAAACAAATGGCAGGGCGCCGAACAGGGCATAGAAGGTCCAGCAGAAGGTCACCACGGCGAAACCTTCGCGCACCGACAGTTCCTTGGGGCTGTGAAAATATTTCAGGCAGAGGCCGCCCGCGACGGCGGAAAGGGCCGATGCGGCGAGAAAGCCGGCGGCGGCGCCGTCTCGGAAGTAGAAGGAAAAGGGGAGCGGCAGCAGCAGGGCGCCCGCCAAAAACAGGAGCATGGCGCCGAGGATGCGCAGGACCAGGGCGGAGTTCATTTACTCGAAAAACCTCTCGACCTTCGTCAGGGCGCCGGGGAGGGCGAAAACCACCACCCGGTCGCCGGCCAGCAGCCGGCTGGCGCCGGTGGGAATTTCGTAGATTTGCCCGCGGACGATGGCGCCGATAATCGCCCCGGCCGGAAAGTGCAGATGCATCAGGGGGGTGTCGAGGATGCCGCTGTCGTCCTTCACCTGAATTTCCAGCACCTCGGCGTTGCTCCCCTCGATGGTGGCGAGGGAGATGATCCCGCCGCGTCGCACGTACTTGAGAATGGTGGCGGCCGCCGCCATCCGCGGCGAGACGCAGGCGTCGATGCCGAGGGAAGGCGCGAGACTGAGAAATTCGGGCCGGGTGACCAGGGCGAGGGTGCGCCGAGCGCCATTCTGGCGCGCCAGGAGGGAGCAAAGAATATTTGTTTCGTCGTTGTCGGTGACGGCAATGAAGGCATCGGCCCCTTCGATCCCCTCATCGATCAGGGTGCGCACGTCGGTCCCTTTCGCATGGATGACCATGCTGCGCTTGAGTGTGGCGGACAGCATTTCGCAGCGTTTTTCATTCTTCTCCACCAGGCGCACCTCGAAGGGCATTTTTTCCAGCTGGGAAGCGATGCGCAGGCCGATGCCGCCGCCGCCGAGAATAAAGAACCGCGGCTGACGCCGGCGTTTTTCCTCTTCCAGCTTGAACATGTACTGGATCGCCGGCAAGTCGTTCTGATGGGCGAAGATGAAGATGCTGTCCCCCATCTGGATGGTGTCGTCGCCGCGCGGAATGATGGTGCGGTCGCCGCGGCTGATGGCGGTGATGACGAACCGGTACATGCCGCGCAGATCGCCGAGTTCGCGCAGGGTGAGGTCTAGCACCGGGCTGTCCTCGCGGATGCGGTAGCCGAGAAACTGAATCTGTCCCTCGACGAATTCGGCAACGTCGAAAGTCCCCGAGCGACAGGCGATCTTGACGATCTCCTCGGCCACCGCGTCCTCCGGGTTGATCAGCAGGTCGATGCCGAGCTTCTCCTTGGAAAGGACCGCGCCGCGTCCGGTGTATTCAATGCTCTTCACCCGCGCCACCCGGGTTTTGACGTTGTACTCGCGGGCCAGCAGACAGGCGAGAATATTGACCTCGTCCATGTCGGTTACGGCGATAAAAATTTCCGTGCCCTTGATCCCGGCCTGCTCGAGCACCTCGGCGCTGGCGCCGTTGCCGAGAATGCCAAGAACATTCAGGCGGTCCTGGGCGCGGGCGAGATGTTCCTGATGGCGGTCGACCAGGGTGACTTCGTGTCCTTCCAGGGACAGCCGCTCGCAGAGAAAATAGCCGACCTGGCCGGCGCCGACGATCAGTATCCGCATGGATTTCCAATCATTTGAGGGGATAAACGTAAAGAAAATCGCATAAACGGGTAAAATGTGCAAGCATGTCGCCGGTGACGATCTTGCCTCGCTGGTCCGGAGTGATTTAAAATTATTGTTTTCCTCGACAAGGCAATGACCATGGATATTTTGGCCGTATCGGACGACGATCTGCGACGGGAACGGGAAAAAGCGCGCGCGTTGCGCAAGAGCCGCTGGTGGCAAAACCGCCTCGCCCAGGGAACCTGCCATTACTGCGGCGAACAGGTGCCGCCCAAGGAACTGACCCTCGACCATCTGGTGCCGTTGGTCCGTGGCGGTCGCAGCACCCGCGGCAACTGCGTGCCGGCGTGCAAAACGTGCAATTCGAAGAAACAAAGCCTGCTGCCCATCGAGTGGGACGATTTCCTGCGCCGGCAGGAAGACCGCTCAGCGGATTGACTTCTCCTTGGTGCACCGCCGATTTATCCGCCATTGCTCATCGCTTCCGCACCTTGAAAAATAAAATCCTCGACGATCGGGGGCGGGCCGCTATTGGGTTTGTTTTTCCACCCAGTTGCCGGCTTTTTCCATGTCCTTGCCCAGGCCGCGCACGGTTTCGCAGCCGGCCAGGAAAAACAGCAGATTTACGGTGAGAACGAGAAGTAGCAGGCGGCGCATATAAATTTTTCCTTTCCTGTACGGCTGTTTGCTTCTTGCCGCATGTCCGCGCGGGTTCCTGGGGCGGGCATGGCGGCCGGAAAAATCGCCGCCGCAATCTGCAAGCACAGCGCCCGAAGGCCGAATTTGCCCGCAGTCGGGCGGCGGAGATAAGATTCCAATTTTGTCGGCGAGGTGTTATGATTCCGCCTGCTTGAAAACGGAAGCGGGCGCAAGGTTTGCGGCGCACCGCAGGTCCGCCGCCGCATACCGAGGTGGCGGACAATGCCAATGCGAAATTATTTTATTTAAATCTGGTTCGGCCCAAAGGAGCGTGCGATGCGAATGAGTATACAGGTCAAGGTCAGCGGTTTTCTGGCCATACTTCTTGCACTTTCCTTCGGGCTATCGGGCTGGCTGGCCACCCGGAAAACCCTGGAGACGATGGACAGCGTCTCCAGCACCTTTCTCTCCACCCTGCGGGAAGCCGGCCAGGAGAGGGCGCAGAACGTTTTCGCCAGCTTCGAGACCGGCGCGCGCGGTTCCCTGGAACGGGGGGAAATGGAAATATTCGCCGATCTTCTCGATGAACTCGGGCAAATTGCCGGCGTGGCCGAAATCGGCCTCACCAATGCCGAAGGGAGAATTGTCTTCTCCAGCCGCCCCGAGCAAAGGGGCCGGGCGATGGATCCCGGCCGTTTTCAGGGTGCTGTCAAGTCGGGAGAGAAGCTGTTCGAGCAGAAAAGTGAAAAATCGTTGCTGCTGGCCCGCGGCCACTGGCTTTCCGCCGATTGCCTCGGTTGTCACGCCGGCAGTCAGGCGGGCGATCTCGGCGGTGTGCTCTTTGTCAACTACGATATGACGGATGTGCTTCTTGCCGAGGCCGAAGTGAGCGGTGCGACGGCGGCTGCCATCAAGCAGAGTGTCCTGACCGGGGTCTGGACCGGTATCGGCGGGCTGTCGGTCGCCTGTATCGGCGTCTACGTTCTCTTCGGTTTCCTGGTGCGCAAGCCCCTGGAGAGTTTGCGGGAGATCATGCAGGCGATGGGCCAGGGCGACCTCACCCGCCGTTTGTACATGCACCGTCAGGACGAAATCGGCGATTCCGCCGGGGCGATGGATGAGATGGCCGAGCGGCTCAACCATATGGTGCGCCGCCTGCGCCGTTCCGGAATCAGCCTGCAAGGGATCACCAGCGAAGTTACCTCGCTGTCGCATCGGGTGGATAAATCAGCTAATCTGCAGGCCCAGCGGGTGAGCGAGACCTCCGAAGCCGTGCGCAGGATCGGCGAATCGACCAATCGCGTCAACGAAGGGGTGGAACAGTTGGCGGTTTCGTCGGGCGAAGTCACCTCCTCTTCCCTGGAGATGGCGTCGAGCATTGAAGAGGTTGCCCTCAATTCGGAGAAGGTCGCCCAGGCGGTCGAAGAAGTGGGCGGTTCCATTCTGGAGATGGCCGCCTCCATTCGCGAGGTGGCGGCCAACGCCTCGGTGCTCAAGGATTCGGCCGAGATAACCGCCTCCTCCATTGCGCAAATGGATGTTTCCATCAAGGAGGTGGAGGGCAACGCCGTGAAATCCGCCGCCATTGCCGACAGTGTGCGCCGCGATGCCGAAAGCGGCAAGTCCTCCCTGGACGCGACCCTGGAGGGGATCCAGGCCATCGGCAAGGCGGCGCGCACCACCTCGGAAGTCATCCAGTCGCTGTCGGGTAAGGCGCAGAACATCGGCCAAGTCCTTTCAGTGATCGAGGAAGTGACCGACCAGACCAACCTCCTTGCGCTCAATGCCGCGATTATCGCCGCCCAGGCCGGAGAAAAAGGCAAGGGCTTCGCCGTTGTCGCCGAGGAAATTCGGGAACTGGCGGATCGCACCGGCATTTCCACCCGGGAGATCACGCAAATGATCCAGGGGATTCAGAGGGAGACCCGGCAGGCGGTGGAGGCGATTTTTGTCGCCGAAAAGAAAGTGCAGGAAGGAGAAACCCTTTCCCGGCAAACCGGCGATCTGCTCGGCCGAATTTTTGCCGGCGTGCAGGAGACCTCGGCGCAAATGGAGCGCATCGCCGTCGCCACCGCCCAGCAGGCGGCGGGCAGCCGGATGATCCGCCAGGCGATGGAAAATATTTCCCAGCTGATCAACGAATCGGCGCGGGCGACCCGCGAACAGGACGGCGGCGCCTCGCTGATCACCCAGGCGGCCGAGCAGATCAAGGAGCTCGCCGCCCAAGTCAGGCTTTCGACCCGCGAGCAGAGCGAAGCGAGCCGGGTCATCGCTCGGGCCATGGAGAACGTCAGCGAAAAGATCGCCGGCATCCGCACGGCCTGCGAGATGCAGCAGCGCGAGAGCAACCAGATTGTTGCCGCCTTGGGGGATATCCAGGCGTCCACCGGTGAAAATGTCGAGGCCACGCGAGGATTGCAGAAGGTCGTCGGCATCCTTGGCGAGGAGACCGGAGTGCTGCAGCAGGAAATGGCCGCCTTCGAAATCACCGAGGAAAGCGGCGAGCCGACGGCCATCTGATTTCTGCTGGAAATTGCGATTAAAAAAAGGGCCCGGTGGATGATTCCACCGGGCCCTTTTTGCGTCGGAACTTCTCTTGTGCGCGGCGGGGCGGCCAAGGCGGAGAGAAACCAACTCGATGCCCTCGGCCAAAACGCAGAGAACGGCGCCGCCGTCTACCTTGCTTTCCTCTCCACCCAGTTGCCGGCCTGCTGCATGTCTTTGCCGAAACCGCGCACGGTTTCGCAGCCGGCGGCGATCCAGAGAAAATTCAGGGCGAGCACGAGAAGTGCTAAACGTCGCATGGCTTACTCCTTTTCTGTTTTTTCATTTCCTTTCTTCTTTCGTTCCTCCAGAAAAAGATCGATGAGCATCAGGCCGACGCCGACGGTGATCGCGGAGTCGGCGACATTGAAGGCCGGCCAGTGGTGCTCATACCAATGAAAATCAAGAAAATCGATAACTTCGCCATACAGAACGCGGTCGATGAGATTGCCCAGGGCGCCGGCGAAAATAAGCGAGAGACCGGCCTGGAGCAGCCGCTGGCGGTTGGAAATCTGGTACATGTAGACGAGGATGCCGGCCGCCGCCAGAACGGCAACGGTGATGAAAAAGGGAATGCGGAAGGCGCTGTCGGCGAGCAGGCCGAAGGCCGCCCCCTTGTTGCGCAGATAGGAGATATGAAAGAAGTTCTCCAGCACCGTCACCGACTCGTACAGGCGGAAATGGCTGGAAATATAGAGCTTGGTCGCCTGGTCGAGGGGGACGACAACCAAAGTGACGATCAGCAGCAACAGAAATCGGGACACGGTCTCTCGCATGAAGATGGTAGGGGCGGGTCTTTTGCCCGCCCGGTTTTGCGCCGCCCGGGGGCGCGCCTAGCCGGCGGCGAGGGCGTCGCGGCAGCGGGCGCAGATGCCGGGGTGCTCGTCGCTGTCGCCGACGGTTTCGGCGTAGGTCCAGCAACGCTCGCATTTTTCCCCCGGGGCCGGGCTGATTCTGATCCGCATGTCGGCGATTTCCTGGGCGGCATAGGCCTCCGCCGGCGGAATGGGGGAGCTCAGATCGACCTTGGAGACGATAAGCAGGGTGGCCAGTTCCTGCTCGCCGAAGGTGCCGAGAAAAGCCAGCAAATCCGCAGGCGCATTGAGCGTCACCGTCGCTTCCAGGGAGGCGCCGATGCGCTTTTCGTTGCGGGCGATCTCCAGCACCCGGGTCACCTCCGAGCGTACCGCCAGCAGCTGTTCGTAGCGGGTTTCCAGCGCGCTGTCGAGCAGGCGCGTCGCAAAGCGCGGGAACGAGGCCAGATGCACGCTTTCCTCGCGGGCGCCGGGCAGATTGCCCCAGATCTCGTCGGCGGTGAAGGAAAGAACCGGGGCGATCAGCCGGGTCAGGGCGTCGACGATGCGGTACATGGCGCTCTGGGCGCTGCGCCGGGCGCGGCTCCTGGCCGGCTCGGTGTAAAGCCGGTCCTTGAGCACGTCGAGGTAGAAGGCGCTCATGTCGATGCTGCAGAAATTATGCACCGCGTGGTAGAGGACGTGGAACTCGTACTCCTCGTAGCTGTTTTCCACCCGGTTGACCAGCCCCTCCAGGCGCGACAGCGCCCAGCGGTCGATCTCCAGCAGATCGTCTTCGGCGACCATGTCGGCGGCCGGATCGAAATCGTGCAGGTTGCCGAGGATATAGCGGGCGGTGTTGCGGATGCGCCGGTAGGCATCGGCCAGGCGCTGCAGAATTTCATGGCTGATGCGGATGTCGTCACGGTAGTCCTGGGCCGCCACCCACAGGCGCAGAATCTCCACCCCGTATTTTTTAATCACCTCTTCCGGGGCGATGACATTGCCGGTCGATTTCGACATCTTCTTGCCGGCGCCGTCGACGACGAAGCCGTGCGTGAGCACCGATTTGTAGGGGGCGATACCGCGGGTGCCGACGGCGGCGAGCAGGCTGGAGTGAAACCAGCCGCGATGCTGGTCGGAGCCCTCCAGATACAGCTCGGCCGGCGCGTTGAGATAGTCGCGCCGCTCGCAGACGGCGGCGTGGGAGACCCCGGAATCGAACCAGACATCGAGGATGTCCGATTCCTTGGTGAATCCGTCGTGGCCGCACTGGCCGCAGACCGTGCCGGGCGGCAAAAGCTCGGCAGCGCTTTTTTCGAACCACTGGTCGCTGCCGCCGTTTTCGAAAAGGTTGGCGATGTGGTGCATCGTCTTGCCGTCGGCGAGCGCCTCGCCGCATTTTTCGCAGTAAAAGGCGGTGATCGGCACCCCCCAGCTGCGCTGCCGGCTGATGCACCAGTCGGGGCGGTTTTCGATCATGCCGTAGATGCGTTCGCGCCCCCAGCGGGGAATCCACTGCACGTCGTTGATATGCTGCAACGACTTTTCGCGCAATCCGTTCGCCGCCATGGAGATGAACCACTGCTCGGTGGCGCGGAAAATAATCGGCTTCTTGCAGCGCCAGCAATGCGGGTAGCTGTGGGTCACCTTGCCCTCTTGAAGCAGGGCGCCGACTTCCCGCAGCTTTTCGTTGACCGCCGTGTTGCCCTCGGTGATCTTCAGACCGGCGAAAAATTCCACATCCTCGCGGTAGCGGCCGTAATCGTTCACCGGGTTGTAGATATCGAGTCCGTAGCGCAGACCGGTCTGGTAGTCGTCCTGGCCGTGGCCGGGGGCGGTGTGCACACAGCCGGTTCCCGCTTCCAGGGTGACGTAGTCGCCGAGGACGATCAGGGAAGGCCGGTCGTAGAAGGGGTGCCGGCACGGCTTGTTCTCGAAAAGCGGCGCGGCGAATGTGGCGAGGATCGCATAATCGGCGATTCCGACCTCGTGCATCACCTGCTCGACCAGGCCTTCGGCGAGCACCAGCACCTCGCCGCCGGTCGCCACCGCCACGTACGGCAGTTCCGGGTTGAGGGCGACCGCCAGGTTGGCGGGAATGGTCCACGGGGTGGTGGTCCAGATGACGAAGGAAAGCTTTTTCCCCGCCAGCGCCGCCAGTTCGGTCGGCAGTTCGCCGGCATAGGGGAACTTTACGTAAATGGAGGGGGAGGTGTGATCGGCGTATTCCACTTCCGCCTCGGCCAGCGCGGTGACGCAGGAGGCGCACCAATGCACCGGCTTCTTCCCTTTGTACAGGCCGCCGGCTTCGGCGAACCGGGCCAGTTCGCGGGCGGTGGCCGCCTCGTAGTCCTCGGTCATCGTCAGATAGGGATTGTCCCACGCGCCGAGCACGCCGAGACGCTCGAATTCCTGGCGCTGCGTATCGACCCATTTTTTCGCGTAGGCGCGGCATTCCCGGCGCACCTCGACCTTGCTCATCCCCCGCTTCTTCTCGCCCAACTGCTTATCGACCATCAACTCGATGGGCAGGCCGTGGCAGTCCCATCCCGGCACGTACGGCGCGTAGAAGCCCTGCATCCGCCGGCTCTTGATGATGATGTCCTTGAGAATCTTGTTCAGCGCATGGCCGATATGGATATGCCCGTTGGCGTAGGGAGGGCCGTCGTGCAGGGTGAAATTGGGCTTGTCGCGGCCGGCCGCGTCGATTTTGCCATAGAGATCGTTGGCTTCCCATTTTTTCAGGATTTCCGGCTCGCGCTGGGGCAGGTTGGCGCGCATGGGAAAATCGGTTACCGGCAGGTTGAGGGTGTTTTTGTAGTCCATTCATGTTCTCCCGTGGAGGGGCGTCCAGCATGCGGAATAAAGACCTGCCAAGGTAGCAAAATGGCTCGATAAGTCAAGGAAAAAGGCGTTTGCGGCGAGGGCGGAGGCGGGTTCGACAGGCGAGAAAAACGACGGCGGACGTCCGGGAAACCGGCGGCGTCCGCCACTGTCGCAGGAAAGTCAGCCGTTGGCGGCTTTGGGGAAGCGCCGATCGTGCTGGAGCTGCAGGATGCTCTGGCGCAGAAGATCGGAGATGTTGATTCCCGATTCGCTGGCTTTGGCCTGCAAGGTTTTCATTTCCCGGTCATCCACGCGGCAAGAGATGATGAATTTCTTCGGATTTTCGACTGATTTGCCCATGATGGCAGCCTCCTTTGTGTTGCAAAATGGTCAATATTGAATTTGGTTGTTGTATACGGATCAGCAAGAGGTCTGCCAAGTTGCGAAAAAAAAAGAATTAACCGTGCAACTCATTGATTTGCAATGTACTTTTATTTTCTTCGGGAAGGATTTCGAAAAGGAGGCAGGCGCAAAGAGTGGGCAGAATGGATACACTTGGGCAAAAAAGTGAGACAAGTTTGCCCATGGTTCGTGCCAGTGGTGGCACAAAATGCCACGCTTTACCGGCGATCAAGCCTCCCATGGTGTGCAAGCAGCAGATATCCGCAACCCCCGGCCAGAATGGAGGCGATAAAGATACCGATCTTGGCGGCTGCGATCATTTGCGGTTCGACGAAGGCGAGATTGGTGATGAATAGCGACATGGTGAAGCCGATGCCGGCGAGGACGCCGACCCCGAGAATTTGCCGCCACTTGACGCCGGTGGGCAGGTCGCAGAATCCCAGACGCACGGCCGTCCAGGAAAAAAGAAGAATGCCCAAGGGCTTGCCGAGGAGCAGGCCGAGGGCGACCCCCAGGGTGACGGGATGGGAAAGGGAGGAGGCCAAATCGCCAAAGCTGAGGGAGATACCTGCATTGGCGAAGGCGAAAATGGGCATGACGCCGAAGATGACCCAGTTGTGCATCTCATGTTCCATTCTTTGCAGGGGGCTGATGGAATCGTGGCACACATGCTCCATCGCCAGCAGCGTGCCGATTCTCTCCTCTTCCAAAAAAGGACCTTTTTCCCCTCCCGTGCCGCGGAAGCGATCCAGAAGGTCTTCGGTCTTGCGCAGAAAATCCTCCCGGGTAAAGCGCGGGACAACCGGAATGGTGGCGCCGATGAGAACGCCGGCGATGGAGGCATGCACTCCGGATTTAAGCATGGCCACCCACAGGCAGAACCCGACCAGGGCATAGAAATTCGGATTTTGCAGGTGCAGGCGATTGCCGGCGACGAGAATCGCCAGAAAAATGAGGACTACGCCGAGGGACGCCCCGGAAACATCGCCGGTATAAAAGATGGCGATTACGATCACCGCTCCCAGGTCGTCGACGATGGCCAAGGCGGTGAGGAAAATGGCCAGGGAACGGGGGATGAGCTGGCCGATAAGGGCGATGACGCCCAGGGCGAAGGCAATATCCGTCGCCATCGGTATTCCCCACCCGTTCGCTTCCGGCCCGGAAGGCGCGATCAGGTGATAAATAACGGCGGGCAGGACCATGCCCCCGAGGGCGGCGGCAATGGGCAAAGAGGCCTTGCGGATGCTTGCGAGTTCGCCGGCGAGAAATTCCCGCTTGATCTCCAGCCCGACGACGAAAAAGAAGATCGCCATCAGTCCATCGTTGATCCAGTAGTGCAGCGACTGGGTCAGGCCGAAATCACTGAAACCGATGGTCAGCTCGATTTCCCAGAAATGGTGATAAAACTCCCGGGCCGGGGAGTTGGCCAGGACGAGCGCCAAGAGGGTCGCGGTGAGAAGGACGATCCCGCCCGCGGCCTGAAACTTGAAAAAATCTTCGAAGGGGCGGAAAAAGACGGACAATTTGTACGGAAATTTTCCCAATTTCAGCGGCATTGTTTCATCTCCCCGTCCTAAGCTCTCCGGCAACAAGCGATTTACAATCGAAACCAATTTCTTATTCTATTTCCCGACAGAGAATTGAATTCTGACAAATCGACGGAAAAAATCCAATCATGAAAACCGGCGACGCATGGATTTTCCCCTCACGCAGGCTAATCTGTTCTCATCGAGATGCGGATTGGCCGGATTTCCTTCACGATGATGTCCGGGCGCCACCCCGGTCGCTCGCCGATTCCGGGTTCAGCGATGCTCATCGCCTTAGCTTTTCTCCTGGCCCTTGTCGCCCCCGGGTGCGGGCGGCTGCCCTCCCGCCGGGCGGGTTTGGGGTGACAGGGCGCTTCGAATCTGGCATACATATCTATAATCATAATCAGTGAATCTGATGCTGCGAAAGCAGGAGATGCATGACCGAAACCCCCTTGCCCCTGGATGATCTGCGGGCGCTGAGACAAGAACTGGGCGAGCGCGACGCCTTGAGCCTCTCGGACGATTTGGCCCGTCTGGAGCCGGCGGATCGAGCCAAGGCGTTTCGCCTGTTGCCCAAAGGCAAGGCGCTGAATGTTTTCCAGCTGCTCGATGCGGCGCACCAGGAAGAACTTGTCGGTGGCTTGCGCGGGGAGATGGTGCTGCGGCTGGTCGAGGAGATGGACCCGGACGACCGCGCCCGGTTGTTCGACGAAATGCCGGCCGTCGTGGTGCGCAAGCTGTTAGCCGGACTGAGCCCGCGCGAGCGGCGGCTGACGGCGATGCTTCTCGGCTACCCGGAGGAGTCAGCCGGCCGCATCATGAGCCCAAAATTCGTCCGCCTGCTGCCGGTGATGACCGCCGCCGAGGCGCTGGCCCGGGTGCGGCGACGCGGGCACGACGCGGAAACGGTCTACACCCTGCCGGTCACCGACGACGAGCTGTGTCTGGTCGGCATGGTCGAACTCAAGGATCTTATTCTGGCCGAGCCGGGGACCACCGTCGAGGCGGTGATGAGCCGGGATGTCCATGCGGTGCGGGTCGATGAGGATCAGGAGAAAGCCGCCCGGCTCATCCAGGCCGCCGACCTGCTCGCGCTGCCGGTGGTCGATCTGGAAAACCGCCTGGTCGGCATGGTGACGGTCGACGACGCCATGGATGTCCTCGGCGCCGAAGAGGAGGAGGACCTGGCCCGCACCGGCGCCGCCGAGCCCCTGGGGCGCCCCTATTTCTCCGCCTCGATCTTCCGCATCGCGCGCAGCCGGGCCATCTGGCTGCTGATGCTGGCGGTCGCCGCCACGCTTACCGTCAAGGTCCTCAGCGCCTTCGAAACCACCCTGGAGTCGGCGGTCGCCCTCGCCCTGTTCATCCCGCTGCTGATCGGCACCGGCGGCAACGCCGGCGCCCAGTCGGCGACGACCGTGGTGCGCAGCATGGCGGTCAACGATATTCGGCCCGAGGATCTGCTGCGGGTCATTTTGCGCGAGGCCCGGGTCGGGCTGCTGCTTGGGGCGATCCTGGCGCTGCTTGGCTTCCTCCCGGTCTGGCTGTTTGCCGGCCGGCCGATGGCCACGGTCATTTCTTTAGCCCTGGTCACCATCTGCACCCTGGCGTCCCTGGTCGGCTCCCTGATGCCGCTGCTCGCCCGGCAGGTCGGCGTCGATCCGGCGGTGGTCAGCGCCCCCTTCGTCACCACCATCGTCGACGCCAGCGGGCTCCTCGTCTATTTTCTCATCGCCCGCAGCGTTCTCGGCCTCTGACGCCCTTCGCTGCCAAAGGATACGGCAATGCGCGAATCCTCCCCTGTGTGGCATGCCCTCGCCGCCGAAGAAGTTCTCACGCGCCTCGACAGCCGGCGCACCGGATTGACCAACTCCGAAGTGGCGCGGCAGCAAGAGCGTTTCGGTCCCAACCGGCTGCCGCCGCCCCGGCGGCGCACCCCCCTGCAACGGTTTCTGCTCCAGTTCCACAACGTGCTGATCTACGTTCTGCTCGCCGCCGCTGGCATTACCGCCCTGCTCGGCCACCTGACCGACAGCGCGGTGATTTTCGGCGTGGTGCTGATCAACGCGGTCATCGGCTTTTTGCAGGAAGGCAAGGCGGAGAAGGCGTTGGAGGCGATTCGCGACCTGCTTTCGCTGCAGGCGATAACGATTCGCGACGGCGCGCGCCAACCGATCCCGGCCGAAGATTTGGTGCCGGGGGATATCGTGTTTTTGCAGGCGGGGGACAAGATCCCCGCCGATCTGCGCCTTCTCCAGGTGAGGGATTTGCAGGCCGACGAGGCGATGCTCACCGGCGAGTCGCTGCCGACGGCCAAGGATCCGGCCCCGGTGGCGGCATCCGCCACCATCGGCGACCGTCGCTGTCTGGCCTTCTCGGGCACCATCGTCACCGCCGGGCAGGGGACCGGCGTCGTGGTGGCGACCGGCGGGCGCACCGAGGTGGGGCGGATCAGCGCCATGCTGGCCGAGGTGCAGATTCTCACCACGCCGCTGCTGCGCAAAATCAACGATTTCGCCCGCACGCTGACCGGGGTCATCCTCGTCGTGGCGGCGGCCACCTTCGCCTTTGGCGTGCTGGTGCGCGATTATCTGCCGGCGGAGATGTTTCTTGCGGCCGTCGGTTTGATCGTCGCGGCCATCCCCGAGGGCTTGCCGGCCGTCATCACCATCACCCTGGCCATCGGCGTCCAGCGCATGGCGCGGCGCAAGGCCATCATCCGCCGTTTGCCGGCGGTGGAGACCCTCGGCGCGGTGACCGTTGTCTGCACCGACAAGACCGGCACCCTCACCCGCGGTGAAATGACCGTGCAGAGCATTCTCTGCGCCGGGGAGCGCCTGGAGATCAGCGGCGTCGGCTACGATCCGCACGGGGGCGTCACTCTGGACGGCCGGGAGATCGACCCCGCCGGGCATCCGCTGACCGAGGAAATTGCTCGGGCCGCCCTGCTGTGCAACGACGCCTCCCTGCGGAAGGAGGGCGGCCAGTGGCGCGTCCAGGGCGACCCGACGGATGGAGCGCTGCTTATCCTCGCCGCCAAGACCGGGCTCGACCTGCATCGGACATGGGAACAGTGGCCCCGCGACGATGTCATCCCCTTCGAGGCGACGCACCGTTTCATGGCGACCCTGCACCACGACCACGCCGGCAATTGCTTGGTTTATCTCAAGGGCGCGCCCGAGCGGCTTTTGCACATGTGCGCCCGCCAGCGCCAGGACGGCGAGGAGCGGCCCCTGGACCGCGACTTCTGGCAAGGGCAGGTGCGGCTGCTGGCCGGCGAGGGGAAGCGGGTGCTGGCCATCGCCACCCGGAGGGCCGCATGCGAAAAACGGCAGCTGAATTTCGCCGACGTGGAGAACGGCCTGACCTTGCTCGGCCTGGTCGGCATTATCGATCCGCCGCGTCCGGAGGCGATCGAGGCGGTGCGGCAGTGCCGCGATGCCGGGATCAAGGTCACCATGATCACCGGCGACCATCTGCTCACCGCCCAGGCAATCGGCGGGCAAATGGGCATCGGCGAGGATGCGCTTTCCGGCGAGGATGTGGAAGGGATGAGCGAGGAGGAACTGCGCCGGCGGGTGCGGACGGTGTCGATCTTCGCCCGCGCCGCCCCCGAACACAAACTGCGGCTGGTCAAGGCGCTGCAGGACAATGGCGAGATCACCGCCATGACCGGCGACGGCGTGAACGACGCCCCGGCCCTCAAGCGCGCCGACGTCGGGGTGGCGATGGGGATCAAGGGGACCGAGGTGGCGAAGGAGTCCGCCGAGATGGTCCTGATGGACGACAATTTCGCCTCCATTGCCCACGCCGTCGAAGAGGGGCGGACGGTCTACGACAACATCCGCAAGGCAATCATCTTTATCCTCCCCACCAGCGTCGCCGAAGCGCTGGTCATTCTGGCCGCCATCGCCATGGGCGCCCTGCTGCCGATCACTCCGGTGCAGATCCTCTGGGTGAACATGATCACCGCGGTGACCCTCGCCCTGGCGCTGGCCTTCGAGCCGGCCGAAGAAAATATCATGCGCCGGCCGCCGCGCCCGCCGCAGGCGGCGATCCTCTCCGGCTTTCTCGTCTGGCGGCTGGTCTACGTCTCCCTCATCCTGCTCGTCGGCACCTTCGGCCTGTTTCTCTGGGCGCGCGGCCAGGGCGCGGCCATCGAGCCGGCGCGGACGGTGGCGGTCAACACGCTGGTCTTCTTCGAGGCCTTTTACCTGCTCAACACCCGCTACCTGCACGCGCCGGTGCTGAACCGGCGGGGGCTTTTCGGCAACCGCTATATTCTCGGGGCGATTCTGCTGGTCGTCTTCTTCCAGATCCTCTTCACCTACCTGCCGCCGCTGCAGCTTCTTTTCGGCACCGCCCCTATCGCCGCCGCCGACTGGGGGCGCGCCGTCCTGGTGGCGTCCTCGGTGTTCATTCTGGTGGAGGCGGAGAAGGTTCTCGGCGCGGTCGTTGCCAAATGGACGCAGAAGAGGGGGTGATCGGGAAGCGGCTTGTTCTATGGGAGGATCGGGATCGGCATCCTATTCCGACGTGTCGGTGCGGGCGAGGGTATTCTCGCGCCCGAAGGCGCAGACGGCGAGCAGCGGACAGCCGGGGCAAAGGGGGGTTTTGCGGCAGAGGGCCTTGGCGTGCTCGACAATGAGGGCGTGATATTCGTTGAACAGGTCGCTATCGGCGGGCAGCCGGGTCATGAACAGGGCGCGAATCGCCGCGTACGGTTCGTTGCCCGCCAGCAGCCCGAGGCGGGAGAAGATGCGGCGGGTGTAGGCGTCGACGACGAAGGAGGGGCGGGCGCCGGCGTACAGGAGGATGGAATCGGCGGTTTCCGGGCCGACCCCTTTCAACAAAAGCAACTCGCTGCGCACCGCCTCCAGATCGCCGGCGAGCAGGCGCGCCAGGTCGCCGCCATGGCGGGCGAACAGGTGCGCGACGAAAAGCTGCAGCCGCTCGGCTTTTTGCCGGAAAAAACCGGCCGGGCGGATCAGCGTCTCCAGTTCGGCGCGAGAAAGTTCGAGCAGCCGCTCCGGCGTCAGGGCGCCGGCCGAGCGCAGGTGGGCGATGGCCCGCTCAACGTTGCGCCAGTTGGTGTTCTGGGTGAGGATCGCGCCAATGACCACTTCGAAAGGCGTTTCCGCCGGCCACCAGTGCAGGGGGCCGTAGTGGGACGCGAGGCGGGAGAAAACCTCGGTGACGAGCGACGGGGCCGGCGAGGCGGGGTTTTCATGCGTAGTTGCCATGGGATGTCTCGGGATCGGTGACGGGTGACGGGTGACGGGCGCCCCGTCACCCGTCACCGTTTCCAACCATCTCCGCCAGCCGGTCGGCCACCACCTCGTCGCCGTTGGTCGGCGGCAGGGCGGAGGGCGGGTCCGGCTGGGCCAGCAGCGCCTCCAACTCCTCGCCGAAGTCCCCCCGCCGCAATCGCTCGTTGCCGATCTCCCGCGCCCGGGTGTGGCGGTGCAGGGCGGCGACCAGCACCGCCTGTTCGCGGAAGTCGCCGCGGTTGGTGTAGAGAACGGCGCAGCGGTTGGCGATCGCCTCGGAGACGATGCCGTAACCCGGTTTGGTGACGACGACGTCGGCCGCCCGCACCAGGTCGGGATAGTGCAGGTCGGGGGAGATGCCGCGCAGGTTGGCGGCGGCCCCGGCGAATTCCGCTTCGGCGAAAAAGGTCCAGCCGGCGAGCCGCTGCAAAGCCGCGCCATCGAATTCGTGCAGGCCGAAACCGCCGAAAGAAAGCAGCCCCAGCCGATGATCGGCGGGGATGTCGAGCCGTTGCCGCATCTCCGCCGCAGTCCTCCGCGAGCGGCGGGCGACCAGCGGCACGTCCTCGATGCGCTGAAACGCGGGGAAATCGCCGTGGAAGGGCAGGCGCAGCAGCAGGTCGGCGCAGCGGTAATCGGCCCGCATCGACGCCAGCACGTCGGCATACCCCGGGTGGGCGGCGGTCAGGCCCTCGTAAATCCAGTCCCAGGAAAAATTCGATATCGCCACCGATGCAATGCCGGCGGCGCGGGCGGCAGCGAAGGCGGCCGGCGGGATGTCCGCCGCCACCAGGGCGACCCCCTCGCGGCGCAGGCTTTCGGTTTCCGCCGCCACCCGGCGGGCGCGCTCGGGGAGAAACTCCCGGTAGGCGCGCAGCGTTTCCTCCTCGCGCAGCACCAGACTGTCTTGCTGCAGGACGCCGAAATCGAGGCGCTCCCGACGCACTGGCACCGACGGGTCGAGAAATCCCCGGAAAAACCAGGGGTGGGCGTCGGAAACCACTTCCACGGCGATTTCCGGATGACGCCGGCGCAGGGTGTTGATGATCTGCCCGGAGCGGCTGGCGTGGCCGAGACCGTGGCCGGTGATGTAATAGCGCAGTTTTTTCATCGGCGGATTCATAGCACACCCCGTTTGCTCGGGCAACCGGCTTATTCCCCGGCGCATCTGGCATTGCCTTCCATCTTTGCTAGACTTTAGCATTTCCACCGGGCGGCAACCGTCGCAAACCCATATGGAGGCAAATCGATGGAAGAGATGTTCTGTTACCAGTGCGAGCAAGCGGCTCAGGGGACGGGCTGCACCAAGGTCGGCGTCTGCGGCAAGCAGCCGGATGTCGCCGCCCTGCAGGATCTCATCGTTTGGGGGCTGAAGGGGATGGGCTTCTGGGCCGACCAGGCACGGCAAAAAGGGGCGATCGATCCCGACATCGACGCCCATATGGTCGAGGGGCTGTTCACCACCGTAACCAACGTCAACTTCGACCCGGACAATCTGGCTGAAGTGGCCCGCAAGACCGCGCGGATGCGCGACAAGGCGCAGCAGCTGTACGAAAAGGCGAACGGCGGCTCCTTGCCGGGGGATCTTCCCGAAGCGGCCCGCCCCTGGAATGCCGATCTCTCGACCATGGCTCTGGTGAGCGAGGGGCGCAAGCACCCGGTGCCCGATTCGTCCGTCGATCCCGACGTAAAATCAGTGATGGAACTGCTCGTCTACGGCTGCAAGGGGATGGCCGCCTACGCCTACCACGCCAATCACCTGGGGCATGGCGACCCGGAGATCTTCGGCTTCATTCACAAAGCGATGGCCGCCACCCTCGACCGGGGCAAGGGACTGATGGACTTCGTCAATCTCAACCTGGAATGCGGCACGGTCAACCTGAAAACGCAGCAGGCGCTCTACGAGGGGCACGCCGAGCAATACGGGCATCCGCAGCCGACCAAAGTGCAGATCGGCAACCGCGGCGGCAAGGCGATCCTCGTCTCGGGGCATGATCTGATGATGCTGGAGGCGCTGCTGAAGCAGACCGAAGGGAAAAACATCCAGGTCTATACGCACGTGGAAATGCTGCCGGCGCACGGCTATCCGCAGCTGAAGAAGTACGCGCATCTGGCCGGCAATTACGGCGGCGGCTGGCAGGACCAGTACAAGGAATTCTCCCGCTTTCCCGGCGCCATCATCTTCAACACCAACTGCATCCAGCGGCCCGCCGACGTGTACAAGGATCGGCTGTTCACCTGGGGGTTGGTGCAGTGGCCGGGGGTGCGGCATATCGAGGGGATGGACTTTTCGCCGGTGATCGACGCGGCGCTGGCCGCCGACAGCTGGGACGACAGCCCGGACAAGGAAATCCTCACCGGCTGCGGCCACCACGCCATTCTCGGCATGGCCGACAAGGTGATCAATGCGGTCAAGGACGGCAAAATCCGCCGCTTCTACGTCATCGGCGGCTGCGACGGCGCCAAGCCGGGGCGCAATTATTACACCCGGATGGCCGAGGAGTTGCCACAGGACACGGTGATCCTCACCCTCGCCTGCGGCAAGTACCGCTTCAACAAGCTCGATTTCGGCGATATCGACGGCATCCCGCGCCTGCTCGACGTCGGCCAGTGCAACGACACCTACTCGGCGGTGCAGGTGGCCCTCGCCCTGGCCAACGCCTTCGACTGCGGCGTCAACGACCTGCCGCTGTCGGTCATTCTCTCCTGGTATGAGCAAAAAGCGCTGGTCTGCCTGCTCAGCCTGCTGTCGCTGAACATGCAGAACATCCGCATCGGCCCCAGCCTGCCGGCCTTCATCACCCCCAACGTCCTCAACTTCCTGGTCGAGAAATTCAACGTCGCGCCGATCGGGACGGTGGAAGAAGATATCCGGGCGACGCTGGGGTAAGCTAGGACAATAGCTGGCGACAAAAAGGCGCGGAGGAGAGCGAATCTCCTCCGCGCCTTTTTGTCCGAAAGATCCCGCCGGCAGGAGATCTTTCTGGGATGATTTATCGGACGCCATCAAACAGGTTGAGGATCAACAAGTCCGATAGGAAGAGCCCCCCCCCTTTACCGTTCACAACCGCCTGTATTAATTGGGTGTTGACAATGAAGGCTGGCGCAAGGTACAAAAGACGCCTGTTTAATCCGCGAGGGGAAATGGGCGGGAAATCCAAATAAAAATTTTTGAGCGCCGCCCCGTCAGCATCCGCTGGCCGGCGGCGTTTTCTTTTTGGCGTGGATCATCTTCGGGAGGGAGCATTGGGCGAGCAGGAAGGAATCGGTGCGGATCGCCCACCAAAGCTTCTTGACCAAATGCGTGAAGCCCTGCGCGCCTGGCATTACAGCCCGCGCACGGAAGAGACTTATTGCCATAAAATTCTCTATAAATCACTGAAATGCCTGGTTTTTTGTAATTGCCAACAGGCAGGTTATACGGCAGAAGGAAGTCCATGGTGGAATATACGGAAACCGTATAAACAATGGTTAAGCTCTCCCTCAGCAGCATCCCAAAATTCAACCGTCACAGAGGAAAAACGATGAGAATACGATGCCTTGATTGCGGCCATTCCGAGGAAGTCACCACCGACCTTTTCGTAAAAATCGTCGGTGGTGCTACCGCCGGGTTTGGATTCTGGGCGTGGGTAAGCTTTCTATTCGCAGGCACAGGTTTCGCCTTGCCGATATGCATTGCAATCATTGCGGGAGGAGGAGCAATGCTCGCGTATAAGGAAAAAATCGTAGATTGGCTCGTGAATAATGGGCTTGAATGCGATGGATGTGGCAGCCAAAAGTGGTCAGCCGTATCTCTTGAGGTTGAGAAGGAGATAAACGCTCAAAAGACCAAGATTGCCAGCCTCGAAAAAGAAGCGCAAGGCTTGGCACAAAACTTCGTCAGTAAAGAGAAGGAAGCTTACGAATATGTCAAAGAGCAGGATTCCTCCTTCTCAATGGAAGATGTCGAGGACCTGCTAGATCAGCTAGAGCAAAAAGAAAGCCGAATTGAATCGCTGCTAAAAGATCAAGAAGAATGGGAGAGTCTAAAATCGTCGTTCCATAGCGCGCAGGACAAGCTCGTCGGAAACCTCAAAACACGATTCAACGCTTGTTACTCATCCCTGGTCTTTTCGAAGGCTTCCCTAAAAAGAATCGCTCGCTTGGAAGAGGCTGAGCGCCTAAAGCTAGAGCAACAGCTGGGCTTCTTGCAACATAATCCTACTAAGACCAATTTCCGAGACGACATAATTGGAACCGACGTGAAAGAAATTGGATTCGGCACCGGAGGCAGAATGTATATTCGCAAGGAGGGCTCGAAATTTAATGTCGTGTGCGTGGGGAACAAGAACACCCAAAAAAAAGACCTGAAGCAACTGAAAAGTGCTTACAAGGAGAGTTAACAACAAGTTGCACTCCGATGGAACGCAAGCCCACGGGGAACCATCTCTTTGACAAGGCCTGCTTGGAACACCACATCGAGCACCGCCTCATTCCCCCACGGCACCCTCAGACCAACGGGATGGTGGAGCGTTTCAACGGTCGGATCAGCGATGTTTTGGCGACCACGCGATTTAATTCAGCCGCAGACTTGGAGGCGACCATGTTCAGGTATGCTCACCTCCGCGGCGGTATCCCAGGCAAGCCGGAGGCTGGTACTGAAGGCCGGGAAAGATCGGCAGTTGAAACAGAAGATTGATCGGGTGGAGGGGTATTTTGGTATTGTCACAAGTTGAGACCTGACCCC
>Ga0172382_10000554_pt1 | contig 70702 bp, 78 predicted proteins | sample Leawel138RmetaG_FD_122245 | JGI IMG/M metagenome (GOLD analysis project Ga0172382, IMG submission 122245) | Leachate microbial communities from a municipal landfill in Southern Ontario, Canada - Leachate well 138R metaG | ecosystem: Engineered > Solid waste > Landfill > Unclassified | place...
GGCGGCCATAGCGCAGTGGAACCACCCCTTCCCATCCCGAACAGGACCGTGAAACACTGCAGCGCCTATGATAGTTGAGGGCCTCCCTCCGCGAAAGTCGGTCACCGCCAGACGCCTATACCTTAGCCCTGCTTCTTTTTGAAGCAGGGCTAATTTTTTGTCAGAATGCCCTTTGGGGTTATGCGACATTGCCCGCTGCGTAGCCAGATGCCCAGGCCCACTGAAAATTGTATCCCCCCAACCAGCCCGTCACATCCACAACCTCTCCAATAAAATAAAGTCCGGAGACAATTCTAGATTCCATGGTGCTGGAGGAAAGTTCGGCAGTATCTATACCGCCGAGGGTTACCTCAGCTTTACGATATCCCTCTGTGCCACTCGGAAGAATGGACCATTGCCGCAACTTTTGGGCAATAGAAGCCAATTCCAGGTCTGGGTAATTACCCAGAGGCTGATTGTGCCAATAAAGATCGCACATGGTTTGGGCAAGACGGTTGGGCAGTATTTCGGACAATATGCTTTTCAGGAATGATTGCGGTTTTTGTATTTTTAGTTGGCATAAATACGCATAAACATCCAGTTCTGGCAGCAAATCAATCTCAAGAGCTTTACCTTCCTGCCAGAAGGATGAGATCTGCAAAATGGCCGGGCCACTGAGGCCGCGATGGGTGAACAATAACCCGGCACGAAAATGCTTTTTGTTGAAATGGGTTTCTGCAGAACTTAAAGACACTCCGGCAAGTCCACTTAATGATTCATGAGCATGGCCAGTCAAAGTGAGCGGCACCAATCCCGGTCGGGTATTTTGCAGGGTATGACCAAATTGCCGCCCCAGTTGATAGCCGAAACCGCTGGCCCCCAGGCTGGGAATGGAAAGCCCGCCGGTGGCTATGACCAGGGATTCTGCGCTGAAATCTCCCTGATTGCTTTCGATATGAAAAATACCTTCCTCTTTTTTGCAGGAAATGATGTTGCACTGCGTGTGGATATCCACATTGGCTGCTTGGCACTCTCCAGCAAGCATGGCCACAATCTGTTTGGAGGATCCATCACAAAAGAGCTGTCCGGCTTCTTTTTCATGGTAGGCAATCTGGTATTTCTCTACCAGTTCGATGAAGTTTTCCGGGGTATAGCGAGCCAGAGCGGACTTGGCAAAATGTTTGTTTGTGCTGAGATAATTGGCAGCACTTACGGACAGGTTGGTAAAATTACAATGGCCACCGCCCGACATCAGAATTTTTTTGCCGATACGATTGGCATGATCCACAAGAATGACTTTGCGGCCACGCTGTCCTGCTGTAATTGCGCACATCAATCCGGCGGCACCAGCACCAATGATGAATACCTCTTTATGCTCTGACATGATCTTTTGTGGAGTCCTTCAATCGGAAGGTTGACAATACCAACCGGTCGGTTCTAGATTGTGATGACTTATTTTATAACATCGAAGAGGTGAGTATATGGATGTCATTACCGCAGTCCAGCAACGTCGTGCAGCGAAGACCTTTGATCCGCATCATCAGATGTCTGCCGAAACCAAAAGAACGCTTCTGGAGCACGCTTCTTTAGCACCCAGTGCCTACAACATTCAGCATTGGCGGGTTGTGGATGTGCAGGATCCGCAGCTGCGTGCGGCTATACGTGAACAAGCCTGGGATCAGGCACAAGTCACCGATGCATCGGCGCTCTTTGTTTTATGTGCAGATTTGGAGGCGTGGCAGGAAGATCCGCAACGTTACTGGGCGACGTCTCCGCAGCCGGTCCAGGATTTTTTATTGCCGAAACTGGATGAATACTATCGCGGAAAACCGGAAATTGCGCGGGATGAAGCCATGCGTACCCTGGGCATTTTTGGAATGACGTTGATGTTGTTGGCCCAGGATCTCGGCTATGATTCCTGTCCGATGGATGGTTTTGATTTTGATGCTGTGGCAAAACTGATCCATTTGCCAGAAAATCATGCGATCGGGTACATGATCGCCGTAGGTAAAGGGACCGAAAATGCCTGGGAAAGAAATCGGGTTGACATCCAGTCCCTGGTAAAAACAGATCATTTTTAGTGATTCAGGGAGTTGACGTACTATAATCCAGTTCCAGTTGATACGGGCAGGAAATTCCTGCAGGAGAGAGGGCAATGCCAGTCAATGAAGGAAGTATGGATCGTCTGATCCGGGTGATTGTGGGGTTGGTGATTATTGTGGTGCTCGCAGTATTCTTGCACGGTGAAAACAAATGGTGGGCAGTGGTTGGATTGGTGCCACTGATTACTGGAATCACTGGTTTTTGTGGGTTGTATACTTTGCTGGGTATCAAAACCTGCCCGGTAAAAAAGCATTCCTGAGATCAGGATGTATCCTCCTTAGCTCAGTATCAGGTTTAGTGAAAACAGAAGGCACGGTCGTCCCGTGCCTTTGGTTTATCAGGCATGGCAAGGAAAAACGTTGCTGCATAAAAGACGACTGATTTTTATCCTGGGCATGTTAAGCGCCTTTGGCCCGATGTCTATTGATATGTACCTTCCCAGTCTGCCGACGCTGTCCCGCTATTTTACAGCGCCACATCTGGCGGTGCAGTTGACCCTGGCCAGTTTTTTTGTAGGACTTTCTCTGGGGCAGTTGTTTTTTGGGACGCTTTCGGATCGTTTTGGACGCCGCCGACCCCTGTTGCTGGGACTGATACTGTATGTGCTGACTTCGGCTGGCTGTGCTTTATCTCCCTCTATCGGGGTGCTGATCGGTCTACGTTTTGTGCAGGGGCTGGGAGCATGCGCAGGTCTGGTGATTTCCCGGGCCGTGGTGCGTGATTTGTTTTCCCCCAGGGAAGCGCCACATATTTTTGCCGCCATGATTCTAGTGATGGGCCTTGCCCCTATTATCGCGCCGTTGATGGGCGGATACTTGCTGGTCTGGTTGGGATGGCAGAGTATTTTCTGGTTGTTGACAGTATTCGGGCTGTTTATTTTTGGGCTGGTCTATCTGGGATTGCACGAAAGCCATCAACCCACAGCGGAACATTCCCTGGAGGTCAGCAAGGTTTTGCGGCGTTACCATGCGCTCTTGCAGGACAGGCGTTTTATTGCTTTTTCTTTGGTTTATGCCATGTGCTACGGCGGCATGTTTGCGTATATTGCCGGATCACCCTTTGTGTTTATTGATCTTTATAAAGTCCCGGCCAACAGTTTTGGCTGGATATTCGGTGCCAATGCCTTAGGCCTGGTAGTCATGTCACAACTCAACCGAATCCTGCATCGGCGCTACACAGCAGAAGGAATCCTCCAGACGGTGGTGATCATTCAGTTGCTGGCGGGTATCGTATTGTTTATCATTGGTTATTATCCAGAAATCAGCATGTTTGCCATTATGATGCCGCTGTTCGTCTATGTAGCGAGCATTGGTCTGGTCGGCCCCAATGCCACGGCACTGGCCATGGCCGGGCAAGGCGCTCATGCGGGCGGTGCCTCAGCACTGCTCGGAGCCATGCAGTTCACGGCTGCATCTGTTTCTGCCATGGTTATTGGCAGTATGGTCATGCACAGTGCGTTTCCATTGGGCATTACCATTTTGGGGTGTGCTGCTGTTGCGGTGGTCGGTTTGCGCTACGCCCGCAAGCTGCAAGATCCCGCCCTGCTCATGAAAAGCTGACTGGACTTTTTAGCAGGAACCCGGCCGGCATAACCATGCGTCACTGACCTGACCATTGGCATCAAGACGCACATGCGCCTGTCCCTGTTGTCGCAGACGCTGATCTCCAGCAGCTCCAAAGGGGACCAGTTCTTCAAAATCAAACTGACAAAGCACAATCACTTCATTGCCCACATGCTCGGGAAGACTGCAGTGACACTGTGCACCTTCCCTGAGTGCCACACCACCCATGCTGGTGAAACTGGCCAGCAGTTGTTTTTGCTCCAGATAGTCCAATATGCCCGACTGGACGACGGGGTCTTCCCAAATATTCATGTGAGAGCTCCTCAGATGCGCTACAAATGATGGTCTATACTATACAGCGTAGTTCAATGATGACACTGCGTGGTATCGCGCCGTGCCTGAATTCTGAAAAGGGGGCTTTTTGTATTTTTCGACAAAAATCGCACTTTGGGAGAATCGGCAATGATGGCGAGCCCTGCCCTGATAGTCGGGATTTTTGCCGCTGCAGTGTTGCTGGTATTGATGAGTATTCTCTGGATATCGGGTCTGCTCGGCGGACAACACCCCAATCGCAATAAAAACATTCCTTTTGAAAGTGGGCTGGGAGCCAACACCAGTACGCATCCGCGAACCCCCGTTGCTTTTTATCTTCTGGCCGTTTCCTTTCTGGTGTTTGAGCTGGAAGCCGCTTTTCTTTTTGCCTGGGCGGTGGCTTTTCATGCCTTGGGCTGGGGACCGGTTGTGGCTGGACTGGCTTTTATGGTGATCTTGGGTCTGGGCTTGTTTTATGAGTGGCGCATGGGAGGTTTGCAATGGCATTAGCTCCGGGTCCCTTGTCTTTGCTGGTGGGCAAATTTGAAGAAATGCTGGCTTGGAGTCGGGCAGGTTCTCTCTGGCCTCTGAATTTTGGCACTTCCTGCTGTTTTATTGAAATGGTGGCTGCCGTGACGCCCCGCCATGATTTGTCGCGATTTGGTGCAGAGGTGCTGCGCGGCTCGCCCCGGCAGTCGGATGTGCTGATCACTTCAGGGACGATTTTCGTGAAAATGGCGCCCATGATTCTGGAGATATATGAACAAATGCTGGAGCCTAAATGGGTAATTTCCATGGGCTCCTGTTCCAATTCCGGAGGCATGTATGATGTCTACAGCGTAGTCCAGGGTATTGATCGACTGCTGCCTGTAGATATTTATGTGCCGGGTTGTCCACCCCGCCCGGAAGCCCTGATGGACGGTTTGTTATTGTTGCAGCAGAAAATCCGGCGTAATCCTCCCCGGATATTTCAGCGGGAGCTGACTAATGCTTCTGGCTGAGATGCTGCAAAAGCACTTTGCTGCGAGTCCGGTTACCGATGGGCGGGATGGCTGGCCGGATTTTCTGCTGCCTGAAGAGCAGTTGCTGCCGGCCATGCAATTCCTGCATGAACAAATGCAACCGTCTTTTCCGATGTTGCTGGATTTGACGGCCGTGGATGAAGGATCACAGGGTGCCTCAGAGGCTGCACAATATACCTTGACCTATCATCTGCACGGACTGGAGGGTTGTGGTGCCCTGCGTTTGCGGGTGACACACGCCGACGCCGAGCTTCCGGTACCGTCGATAACCGGTATTTTTGCCAATGCCAATTGGTATGAACGGGAAGTGTACGATCTGTTTGGTCTGCAGTTCAGTGGTCATCCGGATTTGCGGCGCATTTTACTCCCGCCCCTCTGGGAAGGGCACCCGCTGCGAAAAAGCGAAGCCATCCGCGCCACAGAGCGCCCCGCCTATCGTTTGAGTAAAACCGATTTGCAGGAAGCACTCAAAGCCTACAGCGACGAGGTGTCAGCTCCGGAATCCGGGCAGACGGTACTGAATGTTGGCCCACATCATCCCGGAACCCACGGAATTTTGCGCTTTGTACTGAAAATTTCCGGGGAAAAAATTGCCAGCGTGGACCCCGATATTGGTTATCACCATCGGGGTGTGGAAAAAATAGCCGAAGGACATACGTTCCATAATTTTATTCCCTATACCGACCGGGTGGATTATCTGGGGGGAATCCTGGGTGAGTTTCCCTATGTCCGTGCGGTGGAGATGCTGGCGGATTTGCAATTGCCGGATCGCGCCGAAGGTATCCGGACCTTGTTGGCGGAAATCTGCCGGATATCTTCCCATTTGGTGTGGTTGGGCAGCTATGGAAATGATCTCGGCACCATGGGACCGGCATTTTATGCGTTTCGGGATAGGGCGTTGTTGCTCGATCTGATTGAAAAATATACCGGCGGGCGCCTGCACCCACAGTTTTTTCGGATTGGTGGAGTAGCGGCTGACTTGCCGGAGGACTGGCGCGCTGATCTGCTGCAAGTCCTCCAGAAAGTAGAATCCGGTTTGCGGGATACGGAGACGCTCACCGTAGGGAATCCCATTTTCCGTGCCCGCACTCAGGGGATTGGGGTGTTGTCAGCGGCGCAGGCGGAAAAGTGGGGCGCATCGGGTATTGTCTTGCGCAGTACGGGCAAAGCCTGGGATATGCGCAAAGCAGCACCCTACGGGCTATACGATGCTCTTGATTTTGAGGTACCGACCTCCACTGATGGGGATGCTTTAGCCAGAACCCAACTGCATATTGATGAGATTCGCGAAAGTATCGGGATGCTTCGTCAGCTCGCCGACAAAATGCCGGATGGTGCGACTCTGGCTGCTGACGCCCGGTATGCCCTGCCACCCAAAGACCATACCTTGCGGGATATTGAAACGCTGATTCATCATTTCGAGCAGATGGCGGGCGAAATTGGTCCTCCTGCAGGACAGGTACTGAGCATCACCGAGTCAGCGCGCGGCATGCTCGCCTATTACATTGTGGCTGACGGTAGCGCCCACCCATACCGGCTCAGGGTACGGACTCCTTCCTTCCCCCACGTCCAGCTGATTACCGAACTGGGGCGCGATACGGCCCTCCCCGATTTTATTGCCACGATTGGATCCATAGATTATGTCCTCGCCGACCTCGATCGTTGACTTGAATGATGCATCGCTTCTCGCCAGGTTGCAGGATCTGGTGGTGGCGTCACCGGTTCCGGAAGCCGCCATCAGTGAAGTCCTGCAGGTCCTGCAAAAGGCCAGAGGCTACATTGATGAGGATGCATTGCGTCTGGCAGCGTCTTTGACCGGGTTGAGTCCGGTCAAGGTTGAGGAGCTTTGCACCTTTTACAGCCTGGTGTTGCGTGAACCGGTGGGCACCCATGTTCTGCGCATCTGTGACAGCATCGCCTGCCATATGGCCGGGGCTCAGGATATCCTGACCCAGGCCCGCCAGCATTCGGGCGTGGATCTCGGTGAGGTCAGTCGCAGTGGCAAACTGACGGTGATACCGCATGTCTGCATTGGCCTCTGTGATCGGGCCCCCGCCCTGATGGTAGATGACCAGGCGCTGGGACCGGTGGATACCCAGACATTGACCCGGCTTTTGGCACAACTGGAGGCGGATATATGGAAGCCATCCTGAGCCGGCATTTTGCAGATCCCGATCCGGCAGATCTGCGCGCTTACCGGGATGCCGGGGGGTATGTGGGGCTTGCAAGAGCCGTGCAGATGGATCCCGCTGATATTATTGCGGAACTGGAAAAATCCGGACTTCGGGGTTGTGGTGGTGCGGGCTTTCCGACGGGCCTCAAATGGCGGCTGCGCGGAGTTGATGCTCCTGAACCGCGTTATCTGGTTTGTAATCTGGATGAAACCGAGCCGGGCAGTATCAAGGACCGGGCTCTGCTTTTCGGGGCTCCGCACCATATTCTGGAAGGCATGTTTATTGCGGCTCACGCTCTGGGGGTGCGCTATGCCGTTGTTTTTGTCCGGGGTGAATATGCAGCAGGTGCCCGTGTTCTGGAAAAAGCGCTGCATCAGGCCCGCGAGGCAGGACTCATGCGCTTGCCTGATGGCGATTTGCGCCTGGATATTCATGTTTCTTTGGGACGCTATATTTGTGGCGAAGATTCAGCCATTCTCAATGCCATTGAAGGCAAACGCGCAAATCCGCGTAAAAAACCGCCGCATATCAGTCAGCAGGGGCTCTGGCAGCAACCGACCACTGTCAACAACGCCGAAAGCATTGCGCATTTGCCGGGTATTTTCGCGCATGGCGCGGACTGGTTTCGCAGTCTGGGCGTCAATGGCGGGGTGGGCAGCAAATTGTACAGTGTCTGTGGCCCTGCGAGACGCCCCGGTGTTTTTGAATTGCCTATGGGAACGACCGCTCAGGAAATACTGTTTGAACATGCTGGAGGTTTGCAGCCAGGGCGCACTTTGCGCGCGGTGTTGCCGGGGGGCTCCTCCACACCCTTTCTGATGCCCGAACACTTCGATACGCCCATGCATTTTGATGCGGTGGCCAAAGTCGGTTCGCGACTGGGTACAGGCGGCTTCATTCTGATGGATGATCGGCAGTGCCCCGTCGATTTTCTGGTGGCGACGACCCGTTTTTTCGCGCGCGAATCGTGTGGATTCTGCACGCCCTGCCGGGAAGGCTTGCCCTATGTGCGCTGGTTGCTGGAGCGGATTGAGGCTGGAGAAGGCAGTGCCGAGGATATTGCGACCCTGCATCAGCTTGGTGGGCAAATTGCCCCCAACAGTTTTTGTGCGTTGGCTCCGGGAGCGCTGATGCCGGTGCTTTCGGGTTTACATGCCTTTGCGGATGATTTTGAGGCACATGTTCGCCTGGGTCATTGTCCATATCGGGGGCCTCAATCATGAAGCATGTATTTTTTCTGGATGGTCAGGAGATTCCCTTCACCCCTGGACAGAATGTGCTGGAGGCAGCTATTGCCGCCGGAAAAGATCAGCAGATCCCCTATTTTTGTTTTCATCCCGCTTTGGGAAGTCTGGGGGCTTGTCGGCAATGTGCCGTGAAAATGTACGCCCATGACAGCAAACACCCACCCCGGATTACCATGGCCTGCCTGCTGCCAGCCAGCGATGGTCTGCAACTGGTTACTCTGGAAGACGACGTGCATACCGAGCATCGGGAAATTATTGAGCTATTGATGACCAACCATCCGCTTGACTGTCCGGTCTGTGATGAGGGTGGACAATGCCATCTTCAGGATATGACGGTGCAGACCGGACATAGTGTGCGCCATTACAGCGGTCCGAAGCGTACCTATCGCAATCAGGACCTCGGTCCTTTGGTGTATCAGGAAATGAATCGCTGCATTACCTGCTATCGCTGCGTGCGTTTTTATCAGGATGCTGCTCAGGGTGAGGATTTCGGGGTGTTCGGTTCCCGCAACCGGGTCAGCTTTGGTCGCCTGGAAGATGGGCCGCTGGAAAGTCCTTTCAGCGGGAATCTGGTCGAAGTCTGTCCGACGGGCGTATTTACGGACAAGGTTTTTCATCATGATTATGTCAGGGTTTGGGATTTGCAGCAGGGTCCTTCGGTATGCCCCCATTGTGCGGTGGGTTGTAACACGACTCCCGGAGCGCGTCTGGGAACCTTGCGCCGCATACGAAACCGCATACGGCCGGAAATAAATGGTCACTTCCTCTGCGATCGAGGTCGTTATGCTTTTCCCTACGTGGCGGCAAATTCCCGGCCCCTGCAGCCCCGCCTGATGGGCGAAACCACTCGTCAGGATGCCGTCTTGCGTCAGCTGGCCAGCCGTCTGGAAGAAGGACGCAGTGGCTTTCTGGGCTCCCCGCGCGAAGATCTGCAAAGTAATCTGGGTCTTTTTGCCTTGGCAGACTGCCTGCATGCGCCTTTTGCTGCGGTAACCAGTTCCTGGGCAGAAGCTCTGGCGCAACAATGTCTGGCACTTCCGCAGGCGCCCAGTTTGCAGGAAGTGGCGGCGGCCGACCGCATTGTGGTCATCGGTGATCTGGACAGCATTGCCCCCATGGCGGGTTTTGCCGTACGTCAGGCATTGCGTCAGGGCGCACGCTTGACGGTGCTGGCCAGCAGCCGGACCGAATTGGCCCAAAAAGGGGATTATCGGCCTTTACGCCCCAGTGCCTTGCGTGATCAGGTTGCCGAATTAGCGGATGATCCCTGTTTGCAGGGGGGACGGTTTCCGGTGCTGTTGGCCACCGCAGAAACCTTGGGCCCATCTGGTTTGTATGCATTGCGCAAAACCTTGGAAAAACTGCCTGCCAACGCCCGGGCCGGTGCTTTTGTCAATCGACCCAATTTGTTTGGGGCCGCTTATTTTGCGGCAGACGGTCATACCGAGCGCCTGCAGCAGGCCTTGCGGCAACGCAAAATCAATCATCTGCTTTGTCTGGGCGCTGATCCCTTGGGGGAGGACTGGGGGGCGGGTACCTGGCGAACGCTCGCTCCAGGTCTGGATGGTCTGAGCTTGCTGGACATGGTTGATTCAGAAACGGCCAGAAGCGCAGAAGCCTTGATACCCGTGGCGGCCTTTCCCGAGCGGGCCGGTTTGTTTGTGAATTATGAAGGCCGGATTCAGGCGTTTTCACCGGTTTATCGCCGCGAGGCGCAAGTGCTGCACTCGGCGGTGCATGGCAGCGGCTTTCCCGAGGCGGCCGGAGGCTTGAAACACCCGCTCGGTCCGCCGCCGCCTTTGTTTTGGCTGGGTCGTCTGGCGGAAATGCTGCACTTGCACGAAGCCTGGCAAAAACGGCTGGATTTTTATTTGCATTTTCTGTGTCCTGAACGGCCAGACCCAGAGGGCCCCGGAGTTTTATTGCCAGACACTATTCGTGCCCGCTTTGAAATCGCAGCAGTTCCGGCAACCCGGAAGGTGACGCCCGAGCAATGGGAGCTCGATATTTTTCGCTGGTTTGGTGGGGAAACGCTGGCTGATACCGCAGACGAACTGCATTCTCTGGCTCCGGCCCGGGGTTTGCGGGTGCATCCGGATGTTCAGGCCGTGGCTGCTACCTTGCATGGTCCTTGCGGAGATCTGCAGTTGCCGGTTATTGCCTGCGCAGAAATGGTCCAAGGGGTCATTGCCATTGATCAGGAAGGTTTCGCCGAGCTGGGCTTATATCCTGGTGATCCCGTCGAAGTCAGCTGGGAGCAAAGCCGATGATGCTTTTTCTGATGGCTCTGGGCATGTTGTTTACCACCCTGATTTTGCTGGGTGTGGCGGGTTTTCTGGTTTTTGCAGAGCGGCGGGTTCTGGGTTTTCTGCAGAATCGTCTGGGCCCCAATCGCCTGGGCCCTCTGGGCGTCGGCCAGGCGCTTGCCGATGCCCTCAAGTTGATGAGCAAAGAAAATTTTGTGCCCGATTTTGCCGATCCGGTGCTTTACCGGGCGGCACCGGTTCTGGTGGCCTTCAGCGCTTTGGCCAGCTTTGCCGTGGTACCGCTGGATCATCATTTTTCCTGGGCAGGCAACTGGAATATCGGTTTGTTGTTCATTCTGGCCATGAGTTCTCTGAACGCCTACGGAGTATTTCTGGGGGGCTGGGCTTCGGGCAACAAGTTTTCCCTGCTGGGCGCAGTCCGGGCAGTGGCCCAGTTAGTCAGCTATGAGTTACCCATGGGACTGGCCCTTTTAGGTGTGGTTTTGCTGAGTGGATCGCTGTCCCTCAACGGGATCGTCGCGGCGCAAAATCTGCCCTATATCGTCCTTCAGCCTCTGGGTTTTGTCATTTTTCTGATAGCCGGTGTAGCGGAAACTCACCGCCTTCCCTTTGATTTGCCCGAAGCAGAAAGTGAATTGGTGGCCGGATTTAATACAGAATACGGGGGGATGCGCTTTGGCTATTTCTTCCTGGGAGAGTATCTTGGCCTGACCTTGATCGCAGTGCTGACGGCATTACTTTACCTCGGCGGCTGGCATGGTCCCTGGCTACCCGGATGGATCTGGCTGCTGATCAAGACGGCAGCGGTGATTTTCGTGTTTTTCTGGTTGCGGGCGACCTTGCCCCGACCACGTTATGACCAGTTAATGGCCTTGGGCTGGAAAGTGCTTCTGCCACTGGCCCTGTTCAATGTGCTTGCGACGGCTTTGGCGGCAGCTTTGTGGAGGCTGGCATGAGGGTCTGGCGCAATATCTCCGAACTGGGTGCAGGGCTGTGGACGACCTTGCGTCAGCTGGGCCGAACTTCAACCGTCAGTTATCCTGAGGAGCCTTTGAACTTGCCGCCACGCTGGCGGGGACGGCCTGTACTTACGCGGGATCCCGACGGTGATGAGCGCTGCGTTGCCTGCCAGCTTTGTTCAGCGGTATGTCCGACGCGTTGCATTGAATTGCAAGCCGGAGAGCGCCCTGACACGCGCCGCTATCCCCTGACCTTCCGCATTAATTTTTCCCGGTGCATTTATTGCGGCCTCTGTGAGGAGGCCTGTCCGACGCTGGCCATCCAGCTCCTCGATGAATTTGCTTTCAGTAAAGAACATCACGCTGATTTTATCTACGAAAAAGAGGCGTTGCTCATTGACGGGACGGGTAAGCATCCGCATTACAATTTTTATCGGCATTCCGGAGTGGCGCTGCAAGGCAAGGATAAAGGTGAGGGCATCAACGAAAAAACGCCCGTCAATGTCCGGAGTAATCTGCCATGACAATTTTTCTGATCTTGCTGTTATTGTTGATTATTCTCACAACAGGAGCAGCGTTGCTGGTGGTCCGTGATCCCATGCATGGCGCGGTGAACCTGGGAGTCAGCCTGCTGGCCTTGAGTATTTTGTTTCTGGTGTTGGGAGCACCTTTTGTCGCGGCTCTGGAAGTGATGTTGTATGTGGGCGCTATTCTGGTCCTTTTTCTTTTTGCCATCATGTTGTTACGCACTCCGCTGACGATCCGGGAAGAACCGCGCTGGCGCCGGGGTTTTTGGTGGCCAGCGGTGCTGGTGGTTCTGCTGACGGCAGTCCTGATTCTTCTTTTCAGTCGTCGCCCGGATCTGATGGTGCTTATTCAGGAAATAGGCCCAGGCACAGTAGGGCGTGCCCTTTTTGGTCCCTATCTCTGGCTCACGGAGGCTGTGGCGCTGCTGCTCTTTGCTGTGATTGCCGCCGTGCTGGCAATTCATCGGAGGGATGATCATGACGCTTGAACTCGCACTGGTGATTGCCGCATTACTTTTTCTGATTGGAATGGCGTTGATCATTTTGCGCCGCAATCTCATTTTTTTATTGCTGGGCATTGAGTTGCTCTTTAACGCTGCCATGGTCATTGCTCTGGCCGGAGGTGCCCGCTGGCATTCTGTCACCGGGCAAGTACTGGTGGTGTTCATGATGGCGCTGAGCGGCGCGGCCCTGGCTTTGACCCTGGCTTTGTTGTTGCGCGTCAAACAGGAACTGGGCGGGGATACGGTAGATGACCTGCGGCAGCTTCGGGAGGAAGTCGATGAATGAGTGGCTTTTTCTAATCCCTGGTTTTCCTCTGCTGGGGGCGTTGCTGAATGGCATTTTTGGGGAGCATTTTTCGCCACGGCAAATAGGTCGCATGGCCGCAACCATGCCCTTCCTGTCTACCCTGGTGGTATTTGCAGTCTGGATGACCCACGGTCGCGACCCCAATCTCCATGAACAGGTCTGGACCTGGATTTCGGTGGGTAATTTCCATGCCAATATAGGCTTTCATGTAGATCAAGTGACTTTGGTCATGATCAGTATTGCCTCCTTTGTAGGTTTTCTGATCCATCTGTTTTCCCAGCAATATCTGAACGGCGATTACGGCGAGCGGCGCTACTATTTTTATTTGAACTTATTTGTGGGCGGAATGCTGATTCTCACCATGGCAGATAACCTGCTGCTTCTTTACCTGGGTTGGGAGACGGTCGGCTTGTGTTCTTATGCCCTGGTGGCGCACTGGTATCGCAAACAGGAAAATGCCTGGGCCGGGCGCAAGGCATTTGTGGTGACCCGCATTGGGGATACAGCCCTGGCATTGGCAATATTTATCCTGTTTGCCGAGTATCACACCCTCAATTACCACACGCTGTTTGCGGCTGTGGCGGCCCGCCCCGATCTACTGGCCCTCACCATAGCGGGGATTTTGGTGTTGATTGGTGCTGTTGCCAAATCTGCGCAGTTTCCGTTGCATATCTGGTTGCCTGATTCCATGGCCGGTCCCAGTACGGTCTCCGCCCTGATTCATGCGGCTACCATGGTCACTGCTGGCGTGTATTTGTGTATTCGTCTGTACCCTATTTTTGCAGCAGTCCCCGGGATGCTCTGGGTGATCGGGTTGAGCGGGGCTTTTACCGCCCTGTATGCGGCAAGTTGCGGTATTGCTCAGGTGGACATCAAGCGGGTGCTGGCCTACTCCACCATCAGCCAGCTGGGCTACATGTTTCTCGGGGTGGGCATTGGTGCTCCTTCGCTCGGCCTTTTCCATCTGCTTGTACATGCCTGTTTCAAGGCGCTGCTGTTTATGGGCGCGGGTGTGGTCATTCTCATCTACAGCGATAATCATGATATTCGCCAGATGGGCGGTCTCAAAAAGCAGCAACCCTTTTTACGCTGGACGTTTCTGGCGGGTATTTTTGCCCTGGCTGCCGTACCTGTCATTTCGGCTTCTTTCTATAGCAAGGACGCCATTATTGCTACGGCTTTTATCGTCCCCGGTGGCAAGCTGCTCTGGGTGCTGGCATTGCTGGGCGCGGTATTTACGGCGATTTATGCGTTTCGGCTTTATTTTCTGGTGTTTGAAGGCCCGGAAAAGCCGGGCGAGCCCTATCAGATGGGTTGGGGCATGAAAATTCCTCTGGGAATCCTGGCCGTTGCCAGTATTGGTATTGGCTGGCTGCAGTTTCCGCCGGGCTGGCCAGGCCCGAAAATCTGGTTACCCTGGCTGGCTCCAGAGTTGGGCATGCCGCCAGCCCCGTCGGGGGATGTGAATATTTTTCTGCAAGTGGCGTGTTCAGTGGCCACCCTCATTGGTATTGCCATTGCCTACAAAGCCGCACAATGGGAGCGTGAAGGTCGTGGCCTCAGTCGTATAGCCTTTCTTTTCAATGCCTGGTTTTTCGACCGGATTTTTCTACGCATTTTTCCGCCCATCTGGTACGCATTCGCGCATATCCTGGACCGACTGATTGAGCAGGGCGGTTTTCAACTGATGCTGCTCGGCGGGCTGAGAGACGGCTTTGGACTCGGTAGCCGCGCTCTGGAAGCGGGCGAAAATGGCCTGATCAGTCGCTATGCCAGTGGCATGATTCTGGGTCTGGTGGTGCTGCTCTTCATCGCCTGGGGGTACTTGTTGTGATCCTGGTAACGGTGTTGATTGTTCTCCCCTGGGTTGCGGCGCTGTGGCTTTCTGCGCAAAAACAAAGTGGTCAGTACTTTGCCATGAGCATCGCACTGCTCGAATTGTTGTTGGCGTTGATTCAGCGTTTTGCCCCCGGAGCCAGCGGCACTTTAGGACATGCTCTCCATATCCCTTATCTGGGTAGTCTTTGGACCTTGCACGCTGGCCCTCTGGGCAGCACCCTGGCACTTCTGTGCGCTTTGCTGATTCCGGTGAGTCTGGCTTTTGCCTGGCGCTTACCCGAATTCCGGGCGCTGGCGAGCGCCGTGCTGGTGATGTCCGGAGCTTTGTTCGGGATATTTTTCGCTCAGAATGTCCTGATGTTTTATATTTTTTATGAAATCCTCGCATTGGCGGGAGCTTTCATGATTTTGCGCAGCGGCCACAAAAGCCGTGCTGCTGCTTTACAGTTTTTGTTGTACACCTTCGTTGGCTCGTTACTTTTTCTGGTCGCACTGGTTGTAGTTTATGTCCTCCACGGTCAGCAGACCGGGATCTATAATTTTTCCATTTTGCAGCTTGCTGACACCCGTATTACCGGGGGTCTCGGTATCTGGCTGTTTTTGGGTATGGTCGCCGGCCTGGCGGTCAAAATGCCACTTTTCCCTCTGCATAGTTGGGCGGGTTCTGGCTACGGCAATGCCGCGCCGGCGGGGAGTGTGTTTCTTTCGGGGGCCGCCGTGACGGCAGGTGCCTATGGCCTGATTCATTTTGCTATTCCCATGCTTCCCCAGGCGGCACTGGAGTTTGCCCCGGTCGGCATTATTCTCGGTGCAATCGGGACCCTGTATGGGGCCTTCCTCGCCCTCAATGCTGCCAACCTTCGCCTTTTCGCAGCCTGGGCCAGTGTCAGCCACATGAATCTGGTGGCTCTCGGACTGTTTGCCCTGCAAACGCAGGCCATACATGGCAGTGTGTTTTTGCTGATTGCGCACGGCGTGGTTTCGGCTGGACTGTTCGGCGTAGTCAGCATTATGGAAAGCCGGGGTTTGACGGGAGAATGGTCAGGGCTGGGAGGCTTGTTTCGGCGCGCTCCCCGTCTCGGCGCCTGGATGCTTTTTTTCTTCCTGGCAGGAATGGGGCTGCCGGGGATGGCCAATTTTCCTGGGGAGTTTCTCAGTCTGGCAGGGGCCTTTCGGGTGTTGCCTTGGGCCGCTGGACTGGCGACCTTGGGGATCCTCGCGGGAGTGGTCTATTTTTTACGTGCCTACGAGCGGATCATGCTGGGTCCGCTGAACGGAACCTTGCCGGATAATCTGGTGGATTTGCAGCAGGGCGAGTGGTTGCTGTTCTGGGTGCTGGGACTGCTGACCTTGTGGCTCGGGCTGGATCCCCAGATCATTCTTGCCCATCTGGGTACCCTGCTCTCCATTCATAGTGGAGATGTCATTGCCGGAGGTGGTCATGGATTATAGTCCAACCTTGCTGCCATTACTCATTGTTGGTGCTGCGGCACTGATTGCCTTTCTCGCAGATGCCCTGCGGCTGGGCCGACTCATGCCCTGGTTGGGTGGAATCAGCAGCATTGCTGCTGCAGCCAGTATTTTCGTCGAGCATATGGCTCTGGGAGCTGATCTGTACTGGGATCTCAGCGCCACTCTTCTCGGTGTCTATTTGGGCCTGGCCATGGCGGCGGGACTGTTTTTTATTACCTTTCATCCACTTTCCCGAAAAATGACAGGCAGTTTGGTCGGGCTGTTGCTGACTATGTTGGCAGGTAGTCTGATTTTGGTGAGTGCCCAGAATCTTCTGTTGATGTTTGTTGGCCTGGAGTTACAGGTGTTACCTTTTTTTGCGTTGCTGGCCTGGCCTGGCAGTGGCCGCGCAGCCGTAGAATCCGCCTTTAAATATGCGGTGCTGGCCGGGCTTGCATCGGCCCAGTTTGCCATTGGAATTGCCTTGATTTATCTGGGTGATGGCAGTCTGGCAGTAATTCCGCCAATGGGTGATATGACATCCAATGTATTCGGATTGATGGGCGTGCTGGCCTTACTGGCCGCTTTGAGTTTTGAGATTGCCGCCGCGCCTTTTCATGCCTGGGTAGCAGACATTTATCAAGGCGCGCCAGCGCCATTTCTGATTTTTCTGGGTGGAGTGGCAAAAGTCGCCATTATGGGGGCGCTGATTACCCTGGCGGCGGCAACACCAAAGCTGGAAATACCCATTGCCGTCATTGCGGCAACCAGCATTGTAGTGGGTAACGTCCTGGCTTATCGCGCCGGACATTTGCGAAGAATGTTGGGCTATTCGGCTATTGCTCATGCCGGTTACTTTCTGGCCGCCCTCGCGGTCGGCCCCTTGGGTATCATCGCAGGCGCTATTTATGCCTTGGTGTATGGCTTGATGAACATGGGGACTTTCATGGGCCTGTCGGCGCTGCCGGAAAACAGTATTGCCATCCCCTGGGCGGCATTGCGGGAGCGCCAACCAGTACTGGCCGGGCTTCTGGGCCTGACCTTGCTCTCGCTGGCTGGAATGCCGCCCAGCATAGGTTTTTTTGCCAAATTGCTGGTCATTATCGCCGATGTGCACGACCAGGCCTATTGGTTGGCCATTCTGATTGCTCTCGGTAGCGCCTTTTCTTTTGCTTACTATCTCAGTACCTTGTGGAAACCGTCCGTGCTCAGCAACCCCGATCGTCTGCTGCAGCGGCGCAGTTGGGAGACTTTTGCCGCACTGGGCATATTGATCCTGCTATTCGGCTGGTTGCTGGCGCCCTTGGGGATGGGTTGAGAAGATTGCGTCTTCACCAGCCCGTATATGCCTTGACATGGCCCCGTTTCATCGCTAATCTCCCGCCCCTCAGTGAAAAACCCGAAGCCGGAGTTTTGTGATGAAGACCTATTCTGCCAAGTCTCATGAAGTACAGGGAGACTGGTTCGTCGTAGATGCGACCGATAAAGTGCTGGGCCGTCTTTCTGTAGAGGTGGCTACCCGCCTACGCGGTAAGCATAAGCCCGAATTTACCCCCCATGCCGACATCGGGGATCATATTATTGTGATCAACGCAGACAAGATTGCGGTGACCGGCAACAAGGCCAAAGACAAGATGTACTATCATCATACCGGCTATGTCGGCAATCTGAAGAGTGCTTCTTTTGAAAAGATGATGGAAACGCATCCAGAGCGGATTATCGAAATTGCCGTCAAGGGAATGCTTCCAAAAAACTCCCTGGGCCGCGCTATGTACCGGAAACTCAAGGTTTACAGTGGTTCCGAGCATCCCCATTCTGCGCAACAGCCTCAGACTTTAGATATTTAAGGTAAGCACTATTATGGAACAATATTACGGCACTGGTCGGCGCAAAAGCGCAACTGCACGGGTTTATTTGCGTCGTGGCTCTGGCAAGATCGTCATCAACAAGCGCAGCCTGGAAGAATACTTTGGTCGCGAGACATCGCGCATGGTAGTCATGCAGCCACTGGAACTGACCGGGCACGGCAGCCAGTTTGATATTCTGGTGAATGTCAGTGGTGGTGGTGCCAGCGGACAGGCTGGTGCCATTCGCCACGGCATCACCCGCGCCCTGATGGTTTATGACGAAACCTTGCGGCGTCCGCTCCGTGGCGCGGGTTTTGTGACCCGCGATGCCCGCGAAGTGGAACGTAAGAAGGTCGGCAAGCATAAGGCGCGGCGTAGTCATCAGTTCTCCAAGCGTTAATAACACCGCTTTGGATCGGAAAAGCCGCCTAAGGGCGGCTTTTTTGTTGTTGGTTTATGACAGAGGGTTACAGCATGATTCGTGCAGGCATTGTGGGTGGTACCGGCTATACCGGGGTGGAATTGTTGCGCTTGTTGCTTCCTCATCCCGAAGTGGAAGTGCAGGTCATCACCTCTCGTGTTGAGGAGGGAGAACGGGTAGATACCCATTTTCCCAATCTGCGGGGCGTGTGTGATCTTTGTTATACCGCCCCCGATCCAGAGACGTTGGCAAAACTGGATGTCGTATTTTTTGCGACGCCCCACGGCGTGGCCATGGATAGTGCCCCGGAACTGCTGGCGCGTGATGTGCGTGTCATTGACCTCGGTGCGGATTTTCGGCTGGCCGATGCGGAGGCTTTTGCGCACTGGTATGGCATGGTGCATCGGGCGCCTGAGGTGTTGCGTGCAGCTTGTTATGGACTACCGGAATATTTTCGGGAGCAAATTGCCCAATCACGCCTGATTGCCAATCCCGGATGTTATCCAACCGCAGTCATTCTGGGATTCGCCCCTTTGCTGGAGACAGGATTACTGCATCAAGACACGCTGATTGCCGATTGCAAATCGGGGGTGAGCGGTGCGGGTCGCACTGGACGGGTGAACCTGATCGTGCCGGAAGCCGCAGATAGTGTCACCGCCTACGGGGTGAGTGGTCACCGTCATCGTCCCGAAATTGAGGCAACTCTCTCAAAATTGAGCGGGGAGACGATTGAACTACAGTTCACGCCGCACCTGATGCCCATGATACGCGGGATTCATGCCACCTTGTACGGACGGTTGCAGCAACCGTTGAGTGACGCTGCCTTGCAAACCTTGTTTGCAGAGCGTTACGCGCAGGAGCCATTTGTTGATGTTCTGCCATTTGGCAGTCATCCGGCAACTCGCTCTGTGCGCGGGGCCAACGTGTGTCGTATTGCCGTTCACCAGCCCCGTCCCGGGCAGGTAGTGGTTCTGTCCGTCATTGATAATCTGGTGAAAGGTGCGGCAGGGCAGGCAGTTCAGAACATGAACCTCCTGTTTGCCTTGCCCGAAACGCTTGGATTGACACAAATTGCTTTGTTGCCATAGTGTTAGGCTATTGTATTCTTAGGATGAGGCTTTGACTGTGGGTCAGTCTATTTTGTTTGCGATTATCGTCACCGGTTTTTTTGTTGAAAAAACAAAATCGTTATCCTGGCAAAGCAGGTGAATACCAAGGGATTGAGCGCGTGGCGCTTTCCTGAAGATGTCGTGGCTTATTTTCAGCCCGAATATTCCATCAGTCAGCAAAAAATCGTTGGAATTGAAGCTCTCGCACGGATGCGCGATGCTTCCGGACAGCTGATCTCCCCACATTCTTTCATTCCATTTTTGGATATGGAGCAACGTCGAGAGCTCAGCCGCCTGATGCTGGTAGCAGGCCTCCAGGTTCTGGAGTTACTGGATGCCCAGGGCATTGTTCTTAACCTGTCGTTCAATGTAGATCCTGATTTTATGGTTGAGCATGATTGTGCGATTTGTTTTAAGGGGACCATGACGAACAGTCCCGTGGCTCCGTCAAGAGTATGTCTTGAGCTTCTGGAAAGTGGCGATTTTCTGAACCGCCATATTGCTAAAGACCGCCTGCAGGCTTTACGGGATACGGGAGTACGCATTGCTCTGGACGATGTCGGTTCGGCTTATTCTTCCCTGCTGCGCATGAAAGAGCTGCCTATCGATAAAATCAAACTGGATCAGGGTTTTATCCGCGACTTGACGGCGCAACCCAAAAATCTGGCTTTTGTGCAGAGTATTCAACTGTTGGCTAACGCTTTGAATGCCGAATTGGTGATAGAAGGCGTCGAAACGCTACCTATTCTGGATGCCATGCGCGCTTTGCATCTGGATTTTATACAGGGTTATGCCATTGCCAGGCCGATGCCTGCCCATGAACTCATCGCCATGGTCATTCAGGGCTATGATTTACCGGAAGGCAGCGCTAAACATCCTGCCAGCTTATTGGGCGCCTATGCAGCACACCTCTTGCGTCGTCCCTTGATGGATGCGTTGCGACGTGGCTGGATTGATGTTTCTGTCACGACGCCTCCGCCCTGCCCATTGATAGCCTTTCTGCGCGAACATGGGGCAACAGAGGATCATCCCATTGTTGCCGCCCATCATCGTTTGGTCAGCGTGAAGTCCGATCCTGACCTGGGTTATCTGGATCAGACCTTGAATCACATCGAAACAGAAATTCAGGAGCTGGTGCGTGAAGCTATTCATCTTGAGCAACGCGAATAAAAAATCGACATGCACCGAACTAAACAGTTCCTTTCGACGATACAGTCTTCTCCGATTTTTTTGTTGCACTTGTTTTTTATCGGAATGGCCGTTTTGTTTATTACCTTGTGGGGCTGGCGCTTCGAAGATTTACGGGCATCCTTGCACAAGGAGTTTCGATATAAAGGTGAGATTGCCTTGCGCAGTATTGCCGATCAATTAGCAGGAAATCTGGACGGTCATTTCCATGACCTGACTTTTTTTCGCCGCTCCTTACTGGAACTCGATCAAAACCCGCTGTTACTCACAACAGAAAAAAAAGCGGCAATGATCGCGTTTCAGAGGACGCATCCTGCAATTGCTGCCATCAACTTGTTGGATGCTCAGGCAAATAAGATCATCTGGTCAAGTGAGGGACAATTACCAACTCCTCTGCTAAAAGCCACGGAATTTACCCAGCTCAAGAGAAACCCCGATTATCTGGTTGGACGTCCCGTGGTTTTGTTGCCGGGTAAAATTTGGGTGATGCCCATGCGCGAACATTTGTTGAATCATCAAGGGCAGGTTGTCGGTTATATCGGATCGCCGTTTCGTCTTTCCCGTCTGAAAAATATCCATACCCCGGAAGATATGGATATTCTGATTAAGGGTGCCGGTCATATTCCAGTGGCTTTTTGGAAAAGTGGGACTTGGCAACTTCCTGCTCCACAGGATCATTGGACGGGTCAGTATCTGCGCGTTGAGGTGCCGGGTTACCCATGGACGGCTTATGTGCGCTGGTCTTCTTTAGTATTTGCTCATAATTTCTGGCGTCAGAATATCTGGCAAAGTATCCCTTTTATAGTTATTTTGCTTTTTTTGCTGATTCTGGATCGCCTTTCCGTGCGCTTTCTGCGTCAGTTGCTCGACTTACGGCAGTACCAGCAAGCGGCACTTCTGACGCAGCAATCTCTTCTGGTTCAGGCAGAACCAAAAGTCATGTATGCGCGTCTGGTACAAACGATTGTTCGTGAAACCAATGCGGTTGCTGCGTTCGTGCTCGTTCCCGATCCGATGACTGAATCTCTGCAAATATCGGCTCTGGGGGCTGATCAAAAGGATTTGCGTGAAAGCTTGCTTACCTGGATAACCGCACTCAATCCAAAAGATCTTCGTAATGGAAGTTTCCTTCCTGAACGGGTGTTTCGTTTGGGCCAGGCAGAAGAAATCAGGTTCCGTGATGAAATGACGGAAAACTCGCCGGCTATGGAAAGACGTCCACAGCTACGACGAATACGGAGTATGATCGCTTACCCGATTATTTTGCAGGACGCAGCGCAGGTGGAAGCTGTGCTGGTGGTTGCCCATGCCAAAACTAAACACTTTAGCCAAGCGCTGAAAGCACTTATCGGGCAGTTGGCAAGTAGTGTGGGGCTAGCTCTCACTCTCTGGAAACGTCATAACGCACTGGCCGATGCGGAAGCCGAAATTCGTAAGGTGGCTTATTACGATAGCCTTACCGGATTGGCGAATCGTCGCCTGCTGAATGAGCGATTAGAAAAGGGGTTGACACGTGCCCGTCAAAATAGTCAATCCATCGCATTAGGTATTCTGGATGTAGATGATTTTAAAGGAGTCAATGATCAATACGGACATGATGCAGGAGATGCTTTACTGGTGATTATCGCCCGAAGGCTGGAAGAGGCGTTGCGTACTTCTGATTGTGTAGCCCGCTGGGGTGGGGATGAGTTTGTGCTTCTCTTCGAAGGATTGGAGAAACGACAGGTATTGGAGGCCGTTCTGCTGCGTTTGGAACGTGTCCTGGAATCTCCGGCCAAATTGTCCCACGACTTGCTGCTACCCGTACGAGTCAGTCTTGGCATTTGTTTTTGCAAGGATGCGGGGCTGATAGAAAATCAGGATGCGATGCTCCGTTGTGCCGATCAGGCCTTGTATGCCATCAAGGCGAAAAAATTGGAACGGAGTCAGTTTTGGATGGTTTACGACGCAGATCTTCAGCTACAGCCTGAATCAGAAGCTTTCGGCGACAAGGTAACGTGATAAAAAACCAATAGTTTCCATTTTTGGGCGCATTGCTGTGGTTATTTGGCTACAGGGGGTATTTTTAACCTATTGAAAAATATGGTTGCTGGACTGGCAAGTTTCTTGCTGTGGTATTGGGTTAGTCAGATAGCTATAGGGAATCCCCATGCTTATCTGCAAACGTATATATCTTGATGAGTCTGACGGCTCAAGGAGACCACATGATAAAGATATGGACGCACCCTCTTCATCGCATACCGCAATTTGTGGCATTTGTAGGCATATTTGCTGGGTTGAGTAGTCCTGCCTGGGCGGATGGTGATTTGTCCCTGGGCGTTGCTGTTCCTGGTTTAAGCGTGTTTTTAGGGAATAACCCCGGTTATTATGCCGCACCTGTTTATGCGCCTCCGCCAGTGTATTACGCGCCGCCACCGCGCCGCGTATATTATGTTCCTGCGCCGCCACCTCCGCCGCCTGTGCGCTATCAATTGCCCGGGTACTATGTGCAGCCTGCACCCATTCGCTATTACCGGCCCCGCCCTTGGGAGCATCACGGTCCACCGCCATGGGCGGGTCGTTGGCGGCATGATGATGGTCATGATGGCTGGAGGCGTTAGTTTCATCGGCTCAGTGGTCCACTGAGCCAGGAAAGCACAGGAGTAAGTTAAGTGAAAATGAATGCTGAGGTTTTGGAGCGCGGCTCCAGAAAAAGTGGATGGTTGTTGATCGCATTGTGTGTGGTTGCACTGAGTGGTTGTGCAAACATGAGTCCCACCGGCCAACGGGCACTTAGTGGTGGTGCTATTGGTGCTGCCGGAGGGGCCGTGTTGGGTACGGTTGTTGCTGGCAATCCTGCGGTGGGTGCAGCCGTGGGTGGTGCGGTGGGTGCCGGAGTTGGTGCGGCACTGCCCAATATTGAAAGAACCTTAAACGGGAATTAACCAGAAAACTTCCCCGACGTTATGTACTCAAACCCCGGCATCATTTTATGCCGGGGTTTTTTGTGGGCGCAATCTGCTGTCGCACCAATTTAATGCGTTTGGCACCAAAGTGGTGCATTGCGCGCTTATAATTTTCCTGGGATTGTGGTGCTAAATTTTAAAACATAAAATAAATCATAGTATTATACAAAAACATTGTGCGGGCATGTATTTTGCTTTTTGACAACAGGCTTGATTTTTTTCATACAAACCAGGGAGTCAATATGTCGCACTACAGCACTAAAAACCGCTATTCGTTTTTACGTCGTTCAATTCTCGCCAGCATGCTGATGGGTCTGCCATTGGTCGCCGGTGTGGCGGATGCCAGTCCATTATCTTTGCCGAATCCCCTCAAATTCTGTGCCGGACCATTGGGTCAATTGGATGTGCAAGGCGTAGCCAGCGGCATGGCTTTTTATCAGGATAATCCTCAAGGTGGTGCAGGTACATTAGGGGCTAAACGTGTGGGCGCCTCTATCACCAATGGCATGGTGATTATTCAGAAAGAAAATGGTCCGATTCAGTTTTATATTCAAGCTGGGGCTTACAGCTTTCCTACCCTGGCTGCATCTATTCCCTCGGCATCTAGTAATATCAACGAGTTTGGTGCATTGCCAGTAGCATATTTAAAAATAGCACCTTCATCTAACTATTCGGTAGAAATTGGCCAGCTACCGACACTTGTCGGGGCCGAAGGTGGCTTTACTTACCAAAATATTAATATCGAGCGCGGTTTGCTCTGGGACATGGAGCCCATCATTAGTCGTGGTGTTCAATTTAATGCCAGTGCTGGGCCAATAACTGCCTCGGTTTCCTGGAATGATGGATATTTTTCAAACCGCTACAATGTGATGAGTGGTCTGCTCAGCTATGCAATCAATGGCGCCAATACGCTCAGTTTTTATGCGCAGGGTTCTTTGGGAAAATCCCGTCTCAGTTCCAATGAGGTGGCTTACAGTGCCCTCGGTAATGAAAGCCAGATTTATGGTGTCGAATATGAATATAGTTCAGGGCCTTGGATGATTGAACCTTATGTCCAGTACATGCATACGCCAAAAGCACCTTTATTGGGCGTGACACATGAGTTTAATAATTATGGCGCTTCTTTGTTGGCTGATTATAGCTTTACCAACACTATTTCATTGGGTGCTCGTGCTGAATACCTGGTCGTTGGTGGCAAGCCTGGTGAAGGGCTTAATGCAAGTGGTGTGGCGTCCTCACTCACTGATCTCCCCGCTGATTCCCACGCCTGGTCCATCACCCTCACGCCGACCTACCAAAGTGGGGGGTTCTTCGCCCGCGCAGAACTATCTTATGTGACCGCCTCTGCACCTGCCGGACTCGGTTTCTCCGGTGCTAATGGAACCAACACCAATCAACTCCGTGGCATGGTCGAAACCGGCTTCATGTTCTGATCGGTCAATTTATCAAAAGGGAGCCTCGCTGCTGCGGGGTTCTCCATCTAACGTATTTTGAGTTCAGGAGAATCCAAACATGAAACATGCTGCGCAATTATCCAAGTTACTGCTATTGGGGTCCGTCGTTGCCGCCTCGGGCTGTGGTTTATATGAGGTGACACCTTGCCCGGCTGGTCCTGCTCCGGTAGCCCCGGTGGTTTCTGCACCGACACCACCACCGCCGCCTGCACCTATCGCTCCGGTAGAGCGTACGGTGCTGGAAAGTAAGCCCATCACCATTACCGGTATCAATTTCAAAACCGGTTCTGCGCAGCTGATGGGGTCGGATATTGGCGTCCTCGATAAAGTGGCCGGTTTCGCCAAAATGCACCCGGATGCTACTCTGCATATTAACGGTTATTGCAGTAAAACAGGAAGTTATGCCTATAACTACAAGCTGTCCAAAGCGCGTGCGGGCAGTGTTGCCGGTTATCTCGAAAAGCGGGGTGTTGCTGCGGATCATATGACGGTCAAAGGCCACTCCTATGAAGATCCCATTGCTACCAACACGACTCCGGCTGGTCGTTTCAAAAACCAGCGGGTTGAAATCAATTCCAGTGTCATGGTGCGTACTACCGTCAAATAAAGTTGTATGACGGCCGTTTGCGCTTTTTTGCGATGACCCGCTTGGTCTTTATCAAGCGGGTTTTTTAAGGATACGGCATTGGAATGCCCCACGCCATATCCACTACTCTTGACGCTTTGCAGTAGCCTAGGCCATCATCTCCATGACTTTGGCTGAATTTTCACTACGACCACGTCTGCGGACGCGGTCCATTATTTTGTCTGGGAGGACCATGGACGCCACGGACCAGAAGCGCCTGTTGCGTGAAATGCTTTTTGCCCGCCGCTTTGAAGAACGCTGCGCGGAGGCTTATCACGAACGTCAGATTGGCGGTTTTTTACACCTTTATCCGGGTGAGGAAGCCTGCGCGATTGGCGTTTTGGAGAAGGCCCAAACGGGTTCTGATTATGTGGTGACCGGGTATCGGGACCACATTCATGCCATCAAATCCGGCATGGATCCCAAAGCGCTGATGGCCGAGCTTTTCGGTAAGGAAGCCGGTTGCTCCAAGGGCCGGGGTGGTTCCATGCACTTGTTCGACCCAGACGTGCATTTCATGGGCGGTTACGCGCTGGTTGGCGGGCCCTTCCCGCTGGCAGCCGGCTTTGCCAAGGCGATCCAGTTGCGTGGTGGTCAGGAAATCTCCATCTGTTTTCTGGGGGATGGCGCCAACAACCAGGGGACCTTCCATGAGACCATGAATATGGCAAGCCTGTGGAACCTGCCGGTGCTGTTTATTTGCGAAAACAACCTGTATGGCATTGGTACGGCCATTGAGCGTTCGACGGTGGAAATCAACCAGTACAAACGCGTGGCACCTTACGGCATCGAAGCAGCGCAATGTGATGGGCAAGACATTGATATTGTCATGTCTCACGCTGAAAAAGCCGTAAATTATGTGCGCGAACAACGCAAGCCCTATTTCCTGGAACTCATGACCTATCGTTTGCGCGGCCATTCCATGTCTGACTCTGGTGCCTATCGCAGCAAGGAAGAAGTGGAAGAATGGGCGCAGCGCGACCCCATCGGCATTTACAAGCGCCGTCTGGTAGAAGCTGGCGTGGTGACTGAAGATGAATTCCATGCCATGGACAAGGCGGTTCAGGACGAAATCGAGAACGAAGTGGTGCGTTACGCTAATGAATGCCCGGAACCGCGCGTCGAGGATGTAGCGCGTTACGTCTATACCGAAGGAGGTAACAACCATGGCTGAGTTAATGTATTGGCAGGGAATTCTGCGTGCCCACGATGAAGAAATGGCACGTGACCCGCTGGTATTTGCCATGGGTGAGGATATTGGTGTCGCTGGCGGAACCTACAAGGCGACTTCAGGACTTTTCGCCAAATATGGTGAACAGCGGGTTGTTGACACCCCTATTTCCGAAAACAGTTACACCGGCATTGGTGTGGGTGCCGCCATGGTTGGTGCCCGCCCCATCGTTGAAATCATGAGCGTGAATTTTGCCTGGCTGGCCATGGATCAGCTCATGAATAACGCGGCGAAAATTCATTACATGTCGGGTGGACGGATTCGTTGTCCCTTTGTCATGCGCGTTCCCGGTGGCACGGCGCATCAGTTGGGTGCCCAGCATTCGGCGCGTATGGAAAAAGTATTCATGGGAATTTCCGGCCTGCGCGTGGTGACTCCGGCTACCCCCCGGGATGCTTATGGCTTGCTGAAAAGTGCCGTACGCTCAGATGATCCGGTGGTGATTATCGAACATGAAAGCATGTATAACCTCAAGGGCGAAGTGCCGGACGAGGAGTTTTTCACCCCGCTGGAAGGAGTGGAAATCATGCGTCCGGGTAAGGACGTCAGCATTTTTGCCTACAACATCAGTGTGCACTGGGCATTGGACGCGGCCAAAAAACTGGCCAGCGAGTATGGTATTGATGCTGAAGTGATTGATTTAAGGGCCTTGAAACCTTTGGATCGTGCCGGAATTGCTGCCAGCGTGCGCAAAACTCATCATGCCATCATCGTGGAAGAAGACGAAGCTCCGGTCGGTGTTGGTTCGGAAGTCATGGCCATCATCAATGAAGAATGCTTTTTTGATCTGGATGCGGCACCAGTGCGTGTGCATGCCCTGGATATTCCCATTCCTTACAATCATCGTCTGGAAAAGGCGGCGATTCCCAATGCCGGGGATGTGATTGCTGCGGTAAGGAAGATGTTTGGCCGCTAAGGCCGCACTTCTCTCGATATGTTTTGATCTACAGAAACTCAATAGGGTGAAAAATGGCTGAACCTTACGTCATCAAGATGCCGCAACTGACCGATACTATGACGGAAGGTGTGGTCGTTTCCTGGGAAAAACCCATTGGCGCCCGGGTCGAACGCGGCGATGTGGTGGCGACCATCGAAACGGACAAGGCGATCATGGATGTGGAAGTGTTCCGCTCCGGTTATCTGGCGGGTCCTCTGGCGGCGGTGGATAGTGTCATGCCGGTTGGTGCGACCATGGCCTATCTGACGGAAACGCCGGATGATGCCGTATCCCCGGTTCAGGATGCCCCAGCTCAGGATGCCTCAGTTCAAACTGCGCCTGCCGTTGCTTCAGAACCGACAGAATCTGAAGCGCCTTCGGGTTATGCCATCAAAATGCCACAGCTTTCCGATACAATGACCGAGGGCGTGCTGGTATCCTGGGAAAAATCTCTGGGCGATAAAATCCAGCGTGGCGATGTGGTGGCGACCATTGAAACCGACAAGGCCATCATGGATGTGGAAGTATTTCGTGAAGGCTATCTTTCCGGTCCGCGTGTTGCGGTGGACGCAGTGGTACCCGTGGGTGATCCGATTGCCTGGTTGGTAGAAACGGCGGATCAGGTGCGCGAAGCTGGCATTGCTTCGGGATCACGACCGGAGCGGTCGGCAGCTGCGGTGGACAAGACTCCCGGCGCTTCCACAGTCTCCGCTCAAGCGCCTGTTGCTCAGCCTTTGTCAGCCCGGGTGCCTGGAGCGCAACCTGCGCCGCGCCCTCAGCAGGGGGCGGCAAGTCCCTTTGCCCGGCAGTTGGCCGGGCAGCAGGGCGTGGACCTCAATCATCTGCAGGGTAGTGGGCCAGCAGGAGTCATTGTTGCCGCAGATGTCATTGCTGCGACTGGTCGTGCTGCACCCACCACGGCGGGCGCCCGAGTTTCTGAACCTGCCGTGCCCGGAGAAGGGCGGGCGATGAGCGCCATCGAAAAGGCCATCAGTCAGGCCATGGTGGCCTCCCTGAGTATTCCGGTGTTTCATGTCACCGTGAAGGCCAAACCCGAGGCCCTGATGCGTGCTGCCAAAGCGCACAAAGTGTCGCTGACCGTAGCTATTGCCAAGGCCGCATCCCAGGCCTTGGCCAAACATCCCCTGGTGAATGCCGCTTATCAGCCGACGGACAAAATCGTGGAGCGCACCCAGCATGATATTGGCATCGCCGCGACGACGGAAGACGGCGGGCTGGTGGTTCCGGTGTTGCGTGCGGTGGAAGGCAAGGATCTGGCGCAACTCCAGAGCGAATGGACGCCGCTGGTAGAAAAAGCGCGTAAGCGGCGCTTGAGTCCTCCCGAATATACACATCCCACCTTCACCATTTCGAATATGGGGATGTATGGCATCAGCCAGTTTGATGCCATTGTCACGCCGGGAACAGCCGCCATTATTGCCATTGCCGGTAATAGTCCGGAAGGTATGCCCATTACCATTACGGCGGATCATCGGGTAGTCAATGGTGCCGAAGCCGCGCTCTTTCTGAAAGATCTCAAAAAAGCCATTGAACATCCGGAAGGTTGGCTGGGGGCTGCTGCCGCGCCCATTCCCGAAGGCGATTATGATGTTCAGGTGCTGGTTATTGGCGCCGGGCCGGGCGGCGAGGATTGCGCCCGGGAACTCGTCGAAAACGGCGTCAAGGTGGCCATGGTCAATAATGCCCCCTATCCCGGCGGTGAATGCCTGTGGCGTGGCTGCATTCCCTCCAAAGCCTGGCGGGCTGCAGCAGACCGGATTCGGGATCGGGAACATGATGCGGCCATGGGACTGCAAATGGGGACGCCGAAGCTGGATTGGGCGCAACTGGAAAAACATCGTCGGGGCATCTTGCAGACACGCGGAGAAATGGCCCTGAAAACCGACCAGGGCATGAAAATTCAGGTGCTTGAAGGCGCGGCGCGATTTACTGGTGAACACAGCGTCGAAATCAGCGGTAAAGACGCGCGCAGTCTCAGTTTCGGTGCTTGCGTGATCGCTACCGGCGCTCCCGCCTTTGTGCCGCCCATTCCCGGCGTTCAGGAAGCCTTGAAAAGTGGTGCTGCGGTCACTTCGGATACGGTTTGGGATCTGGCCCAACCTCCCAGGCGGCTTTGTGTCATCGGCGCGGGTGCCATTGGTATGGAAATGGCGCAGATGTTCCATGATTTCGGTGCCGAGGTGCTGGTGCTGGAGGCGCTGCCGCGACCGGTGGCGGAAATGGAAAAGGAAGTGTCCGAGCAGTTGATGAAGGCACTGGCGCACAACAGTCCGCGTCTGCAGGTTCTGACTGACGTCAAGGTGCAGGAAGTTTCCGGTAAGCCCGGAGCCCTGGATATCCGCTATCAGTTCGGTGAAGAAGTCACCCATCATGCCTGTGATCTGCTGCTGGTGGCTACCGGCAAACGTCCTGATACCAGCGCGCTGAACTTGGCCTCAGCAGGCGTGACTCTTGCCGAGCGGGGCGCGATTGCGGCGAGCAGCACAGGTCAGACCAGCGTGGCGCATATTTATGCGGTAGGTGATGTGGTGGGCGGTTACATGTTGGCGCACACGGCGGGTCAGCAGGGCCGGGTAGCTGCTGCCAACCTGCTCGGGCATACCGCTCAGTATGATGCGGCCAAAGATAGTGGTGTGACTTTTACCCGGCCACAGTGCGCCTTCGTTGGCCTGTCCATGGAGCAGGCCAAGGCCGCAGGTATGGATGTGGCCGAGGTCAAGGTGCCCATGAGTATTGATGCCAAGGCCATGATGACCGGTGAAACCGATGGTCTCATCAAAATGGTGGCCGACAAGGTCAGCCACCGCATTGTTGGCGTCCACTTCCTGGCCGATCACGCCGATCTGCTGGTGGGCGAAGCGGTCATGATGGTCAGTGCCGGGTTGACACTGGAACAGGTGGCCGAGGCTATTCATCCCCATCCCACCCAGACTGAGTTGTTCGGAGAAATGGCCAGGCGTCTGCTGTCGCGTTTGCGGCGCTCGGCACGGGCAGCAGGCTGACAACTTGGCCAGGCCGGATGTTGAGGAATCGCAGCCAGCAGTAATTATCAGTGGGGTGCGCGCACGCATCCTGCGCTTTTACGAAAGATTCCTCGACCTCATCGTGGTGGTGCTGATATTTGTCATGCTGATCACCTTGCTGGCCTCTGTGGTGGGGGTGGTCTGGGACGTGTACGATACCATCCTGTCCTTTCGGGAAGAAGCGGCCATTCAGGGCCTGGTGGCTGATGTGCTGTCGGTATTTGTGCTCATTGAACTGTTCCGGACGTTTACCGATTACCTGGAGTTTCACCGTATCCGCTTGCGGGTGCTGTCGGAAGTGGCCATTGTTTTTGTCTTACGGGAATTGTTTATCGGTCTTTATGCCCATCGTCTCGGACCCATGGATCTGATCGCAACGGCAGTGCTGCTTGCAGTGCTGGTCGGTGCCCGGGTTGCCGCTGTTCAGTACGCTCCGAAGAGTCCCGAAAGAGACTGAAACGGTCATATCCGTCCCGAAAAATGTCCGGACAACTTGACGCTGCCCCGAAAAAGCGAGCAAAATGATCGGGTATCCACTGAACAACGCGCTGCAGCGCATGGAGTTAAGCACAATGAGCACAGCAACTGAAACAATGACCAATCTGGATTCCATTCCTCCGGTAATGACCCTGACGCAAAACGCGGCGGATAAAATTACCTCTCTGATTGAAGAAGAAGGCTCTGAAGACCTCAAGCTGCGAGTTTTTGTGACGGGCGGCGGTTGTTCCGGTTTTCAGTATGGTTTTACTTTTGATGAGAATATGAATGAGGGTGATACGGAAGTGCATCAGTTTGGTGTCAGCCTCCTGATTGATCCCATGAGTTACCAATATCTGGTTGGAGCTGAAATTGATTACAGCGAAGGCCTGGAAGGGGCCCAGTTCGTGATCAAGAACCCGAATGCGACCACCACCTGTGGTTGCGGATCTTCTTTCTCTGCCTGATTTTTGTAGAGATAAGAATTTCTCCAAGGGAGGCTCATGGCCTCCCTTTTATTTTTCCAGCGCGTTATGATGACTCTCAGGCTCTTGCTGTCCTGATCAGGACAGCAACTGTGCGTGGGTTGTTGCCCAGTGACAGTTGGATTCATTACTGACCAGAATAACTTAGGAGTTCGGCATGGCGGATACGAACGTGGCTCCCGGTCTGGAAGGCGTGGCGGCAACGCACTCCAGTATTTCTCACATAGATGGTGCGGCTGGCTTGCTGAGTTATCGTGGCTACGCTATTGATGACCTGGTAGCCCATAGCAGCTTTGAAGAAGTGGCCCTGCTTCTGCTGGACGGCGCACTTCCGGATGGTGCAGATCTCAAAGCTTTTGATGAAGGGCTGCGCAGTCATCGGCAAGTCAAATACAATGTCCGGGAAATCATGAAATTCATGCCGGTAACCGGGCATCCCATGGATATGCTGCATTGCGCCGTGGCGAGTCTGGGGATGTTTTATCCGCAGCAAGAGCTGTCCGATGCTGAGCGCGAAAACACCCCGCATCTGGATGCCATGGCAATGCGCATCATCGCCCGGATGCCCACCATCGTCGCCATGTGGGAGCAGATGCGTTTCGGCAATGATCCCATCGTGCCGCGTACGGATCTGAATCATGCCGCCAATTTTCTGTATATGATTTCCGGTAAGGAGCCCAATCCGGCACTGGCGAAAATCCTCGACACCTGTCTGATTCTGCACGCCGAACATACCATCAATGCCAGTACCTTTGCGGTGCTGGTCACCGGTTCTACGCTCACCAATCCCTACCATGTGATTGGCAGTGCGATTGGCACGCTGGCGGGTCCCTTGCACGGTGGTGCCAATCAGAAGGTGGTTGAGATGTTGGAGGAAATTGGCAGTGTGGCCAAGGTGGGTGCCTATCTGGACGCCAAAATGGCCAATAAGGAAAAAATCTGGGGCTTTGGTCACCGGGTGTATAAAACCCGGGATCCTCGCGCGGCGATTTTGAAAGAGATGATGGAGAAACTGGCCAGCAACGGGCATTTGCGGCATAGCCAGCTTTTTGAAATTGCCATTGAGGTCGAAAAACAGGCGACTGATCGCCTCGGCCCCAAGGGCATTCACGCCAATGTCGATTTTTATTCTGGTGTTCTTTACCACGAAATGGGAATCAAGGCTGATTTGTTTACGCCCATATTTGCCATGGCGCGCTCGGCAGGTTGGCTGGCACACTGGCGGGAACAGCTGGCAGACAACCGGATATTTCGTCCCACCCAGGTTTACAATGGTGCAAGCCCAAGGGCTTATGTAGCGCTGGACAAAAGGAATCAGGCACAGGCATGACAGAAGTTTTACAAAATATTCCCTTCCTCGCTACGGAACGTACCGAGGCCTTGCTGGATATTGAGCGGCATCTGATAGCGGGTCAGTCGGCCATCGAACGATGGTTTCGAGGTCAGTTTCAAAAAACCCCGGCGCCCTTTTACGCGTCTGTCGATTTGCGCAACTCCGGGTTCAAGTTGGCACCGGTGGATACCAATCTGTTTTCGGCAGGTTTCAACAATCTGAACCCTGAATTTTCATCGCTCTATGTATCGGCCATTCAGCACTATCTGAACCAGCATCATCCGGGCCTGGAGCGCGTGCTGCTCATTCCCGAAAATCATACCCGCAACCTGTTTTATCTGGAAAATGTGGCCAGATTGCGAGAGCTTCTGGAAATGTCCGGACTTGAAGTGCGGGTGGGTTCGCTCTTGCTGGAAGAGCGCACAGCTTATGATTTACCTTCGGGTAATTCCCTGCTTTTGGAGCCCATTTTTCGTGAAGGTGGACGCTTAAAGGCCGCAGGATTTGATCCCCAGCTGATTTTGCTCAATAACGATCTTTCCGGCGGTGTTCCGGAAATTCTGGAGAATCTCGAACAGCCCATATCACCGCCTCTGGCGGCGGGCTGGCGCTCGCGGCGGAAGTCCCAGCACTTTGCCCATTATCGTGCCGCTGCGCATGAGCTGGCGGAAGTGATTGATATCGACCCCTGGTTGATTGATCCGTTTTTCCGGCGTTGTCAGGGTATTGATTTCATGCGTGCCGAAGGCCGTGATTGCCTGGTCGCCAATGTCGATGCGGTTCTGGAGCTGACCCGCGAGCGCTACGCCCACTATGGGATTACCCAGCGTCCGTTTGTGATTGTCAAAGCCGACGCGGGCACCTACGGAATGGGCATCATGACGGCTTACTCCGGCGAAGAGTTCATGGATCTCAATCGCAAGGAACGCACGCGCATGGCTAAAAGTAAGGAAGGTCTGCCAGTGAGTGACGTGTTTATTCAGGAAGGGGTGTATACCTTTGAGCAGACCGCCGAGGAGGCGGTGGCTGAGCCGGTAGTTTATATGGTGGGTCAGCAGGTGCTGGGTGGCTTTTACCGGGTGCATACCGGACGGGGGCGCGATGAAAACCTGAATGCCCCCGGCGCGCATTTTGAGCCCATGGCCTTTGGTGAGCCTTGCATACTGCCTTGCCGGAAATCGCCGCCCGATGCCCCGGTAAACCGTTACTATGCCTATGGCGTCATTGCCCGCCTGACCCTGGTGGCGGCGGCCCGGGAAATGGCCGATTGGCGTCGACAGCAAATCCGGAGTGTTGAGTGATGACCCCGTTGAAAGCAGCCATTCTCATGGATCCCATAGCCGGGATCAAACCCGCCAAAGACAGCACTTTCGCCATGCTCCTGGCGGCGCAGGCACGGGGGCACCAGTGCTGGGTGTTTGGCCTGCCTGATTTGTTCATGCGCGATGGCAAGGTCTGGGCACGCCTGCAGGCGGTGACAGTGCAGGATGAAAGTACCGACTTCGCGACGCTGGCTGACGTTGAAGAGCGGCCCCTGGCAGATATGGACGTGGTACTGATGCGCAAGGATCCTCCGGTCGATCTGGAATATCTGACCGCCTGCTATCTGCTGGAACATGCCGGAACCTGGGTGGTGAACAATCCGGTGAGTCTGCGTAATGCCAATGAAAAACTCTATGCCTTGCATTTCCCCGAGTTTCTCCCGCCCTTTCTGGTCAGTCGTGATCTGGGTGACCTGCGCGCTTTTCTGGCCGAGCATGGCGAGGTGGTGGTCAAACCCCTTTCTGCGCGGGGGGGCGAAGGGGTATTTTACCTGCACCAGCAAGACCGCAATGTGGGCAGCATCCTCGAAACCGTAACGGCCTGGGGACAGCATTATGTCATGGCCCAGCGCTATATTCCGGCCATACGCGAAGGCGACAAGCGCATTATTCTGGTGGACGGCGTGGCGGTGCCTGGTGCCATGTTGCGGGTACCTTCTGAAAAAGACTTTCGTGGCAATCTGGTAGCAGGGGCTACAGCCGTAGCCGCAGAGCTGAGTGCGCGGGATCAGGATATTTGTGCGGCAATAGGGCCAGCTCTCCGTGCTGCAGGATTACTTTTTGTCGGGCTGGATGTGATTGGCGGCTATGTGACTGAAATCAACGTCACCAGTCCCACCGGGGTGCGGGAGATTCGTCGCTTTTTTGCTGTGGATGCCGCCGAGCTGCTCTGGCAGCGTCTGGAACAAGGGCAGTAATGGCCGCGCTGGCACAGTCGGGAATGCAATCTGCCGTTTTTCATCGAAAACCCGTATGATAGGCAGTATGACGAATTTCTCTTCTCTTAAAAATCATTTGCTCATTGCCATGCCGGCGCTTCATGACGGTATTTTTGACCGGACGGTGATTGTGGTTTGCGATCATAGCCCTGACGGTGCCATGGGCGTGGTCATCAATCGTCTTGTGGATATCAATATGTCCGAAGCTCTCAAGGCCGTAGATATCCAGCCTTCCGAAGAAATGATTCATCGCCCGGTGTATTGGGGGGGGCCGGTGCAGCCGCAACACGGCTTTATTTTGCATTCGCCCAAGGGGGAATGGCTTTCCAGTCTGGAGTTGAACGAAGACCTGGCATTGACCAGCTCTCCCGATATTTTGCAAGCCATTGCCCAGCATGAGGAACCCCAGCGTTATCTGTTAGCTTTGGGATATGCCGGTTGGGGCGCACAGCAACTGGAAGAAGAGCTGAAAGAAAACTCCTGGTTGCACGGTCCGCTGGATATGCAGGTCATGTTTGAATTGCCCGCCAGTGAACGCTGGCAGGCTGCCGCTCGCTTGCTCGGAGTGGATATGCGCCTGCTCAGCGGGGCGGCTGGCCATGCCTGAGGGCTCCGGGCCGCTTCTGGGGATTGATTTCGGGGAACGACGTATTGGTATTGCCGTATTGGGCGAATCCGGTTGGGCACCGCAGGGCGTAGCTACCCTGCGCAATGGTGAGAGCGGCCCGGATTGGGAGCGCTTTGCACGCATCCTCAAGGATTGGCAACCGCGCGCGATAGTTCTGGGTTTGCCCCTGAATATGGACGGTAGTGAAGGCTTGATGGTGCGCCGGGTGCGCAATTTTGCCAGGAGTTTGCAGCGTCGTTTCCCCCTGCCGGTGCATTGGGTGGACGAACGCCTCAGTAGCCACGCTGCCGAATGGATGCTGAAAGAACGTGCGCTTTCGGCGAAACAGCGCGCCGGGCTTTTGGATCAGGCCGCTGCCTGTGAAATTCTCCAGACTTTTCAGGATGTCGGAGCCATGCAATGAATGCAGACTGGGATGTGACAACACTGCTGGAAGGCATGGTTCGGGATTTGCGCCCGCGTGTGGACCCGGAGCAGACCGCCATGATTGGTATATTTACGGGTGGTGTCTGGATAGCCCAGGCGCTGCACCGCGCTTTGGGGCTGAAAACGGCGCTGGGGCAGCTGGATATTTCTTTTTATCGGGATGATTTCAGTCAGATTGGTCTGCACCCGCAGGTGCGGGCGTCGGATATTCCCTTTGCTGTGGACGGTCGCTCCATCATTCTGGTGGATGACGTGCTCTATACGGGGCGTACCATCCGCGCCGCCATGAACGAAATATTTGATTATGGCCGACCGGCTAGCATCCTCCTGGCCGTACTGGTAGATCGCGGTGGGCACGAAGTCCCGGTGGCGGCCGACATCGCTGCCCTGCGCCTCAACGCGGCGGCGGGTGGACAAATCAAACTCCGGGGGCCCGATCCGCTGCGTCTGGAATTGCTGACATCGCCAAGGACAGCTTCATGAGTCTTTCTACTTTCCGTTTTGGTGATGGTAATCCGCAATATGATGCCCAGGGTCGTCTCCGCCATCTGCTCAACACCGAAGGGCTGCGTGAACCCGAAATGCTGCAGATTCTGGATACGGCCGAATCCTTCCTCAGCATCGCGCAGCGCAGTGTCAAAAAAACCCCGACGCTCCGGGGCAAAACCATCGTCAATCTGTTTTTTGAGAACAGCACACGCACGCGGAGCACCTTTGAGCTGGCCGCCAAACGCCTCTCCGCCGATGTTTTGAATATTGCGGTCAGTACCAGCAGTGCCAGTAAGGGCGAATCTCTGATCGACACGGTGGATAATCTGATGGCCATGCAGGTGGATGGTTTTGTGATTCGCCATCCGGAAGCTGGAGCCGCGCATCTGATCGCCCGGCATCTGGGAGACTCGGCGCTGGTGATCAATGCAGGTGATGGCCAGCATGCCCATCCGACCCAGGCCTTGCTGGACGTATTCACGATTCGGCGTCTGGCCGGCCCCATTGAAGACCGGGTGGTGGCTATTGTGGGTGATGTGCTGCATTCGCGGGTGGCGCGTTCCCAGATTCATGCCTTGTCGATTCTCGGTTGCCCGGAAATCCGGGTCATCGGACCACAAACCCTGGTTCCCAAAGAACTCTCCGCGTTGGGGGTGCATGTCTACCACGACCTGCAGGCCGGACTGCGTGGTGTCGATGTCATTTGTGCCCTGCGATTGCAGAAGGAACGCATGGAATCCCATCGTCTGCCCAGTCTGGATGAATTCCATCGCCGCTTTGGCCTGACTCTGGAGCGCTTACAGTGGGCGCAGCCTGATGCGCTGGTCCTGCATCCGGGGCCTATGAATCGCGGCGTGGAAATTGCGTCGGAAGTGGCGGACGGTCATCAGGCCGTGATTTTGCAACAGGTTGCACACGGTCTCGCCGTGCGTATGGCGGTATTGACCCTCCTGGCGGGTGCTGCGGGCGGAGGCGAAAACCATGCGTAGAATCATCCGCAATGTCCGCGTCATGGATCCCGGCGATGGTTTTGATGCGATTACCGACCTGGCCATTGTCGCTGGAAAAATCGCTATTCGGGGTGCTGTTGCTGAGGATTTTCGGGCAGATGAAATTCTCGATGGTACAGGCCTGGTAGCTTGCCCGGGGCTTATCGAAAGCAGCCTACAGGCGCATAGTCCTGGTCATGGACGCGATGGCGATCTGACCAGCGAGTTGCAGGCCGCAGTGGCGGGTGGGGTGACGCAGGTCGTGCTGCGTCCGGATACCCAGCCCGTTGCCGATACCCCTGCCGTCCTCCGGGAGCAGCAACTGTTGGCTGAAAAGCTGGCTCTGGCGCGGGTGCAGGTCAGCGCGGCCCTGACAACGGGCTTGCAGGGGCAAGCCTTAAGTGAAATGACGGCACTTATGGATGCTGGGGCGCGGGTGTTCAGTCAGGCCAAGCAGCCTGTCCATAGCGCCGCCCTGCTGCGTCTGGCCCTGAGCTATGCGGCTGATTTGGGACTGCCGGTAATGCTCCATCCCGAAGACCCCGAACTGGCCGCCCATGGCGTGATGAACGAAAGCGGGTTGAGCCTGCGGCTGGGCCTTCCGGGGCGCACGCCCGTGGCTGAACAGGTGGGCATCCAGCGGGATATAGCCATTGCGGCACTGAGTGGCTGCCCTCTGTTTTTCCCTCATCTCAGCACGGGCGGCGCTGTTGCTGCGGTAAAAGCCGCCCGTAAGCGTGGTGAGGCGGTGCGCTGCGGGGTCAGCATCCACCACTTGTTGCTCAGTGAGCAGGATGTCGGGTTTTTCAACGTCCATGCCAAGGTGTTGCCACCGTTGCGCTCTTTGGCCGAACGGGATGCCCTGCGCCGGGCCGTGGCCGATGGCGGTGTCACGGCCATCAGCAGCGATCATAGTCCCTGGGGGGTAGACCGCGAGAGCATGACCTTTATTCAGGCTCCTTTCGGGATCAGTGCGGTGGAGTGGTTATTGCCGCTGACTTTGCGTCTGGTGGACGACGGCCTGCTGGGTTTAATGGCTGCGCTGCGATTACTCAGCACCGGCCCTGCTCAGGCGCTGGGCTTGCCGCTGCCTTCTCTGCAAGTCGGCAGTGTGGCGGATTTATGTCTGTTTGATCCGGAAGCGGCATTTACCCTTAATCCCGCATCCGGAGCTAGCCGGGGCCGCAATCTGCCCTATGCACAATGGGATCTGCGTGGTCGGGTGCGCTATACCCTGGTGGAGGGGCGGGTGGTGTTTCGGGGTTGAGGATGATTGTGCCAAAACCCCTAGCGGTCCAAGATGGCTACCTGTGGTGTTCTTGACGCGCTCTATTTATTGGATAATACCGCCCTGCTAATAGGTGGGCGTGAATTGCTCTAGTTTGTCGTAAATAATCCAGAGTCTCCTGCATGGAGGTAACTCGAACCCTATAATTACCCGCTTCGTCACGGGCAATGCGGGTAAGCCCTGTCTCTATACCGCTTAATCTCGCCATGATTTCGTGGTCACGCTCACGGGTGGCATCCAGCTCAGCCCGGATTTTTCTGAGTTGTTCCAGTACCAAATTGTCTTCCATTTCGCGCACCCTATGTTTGATTCACTCTAATTATGGAATCTACAAAGAGAAAAGACAATGCGGTGCCTCGCAGTAGTTCCTGTTTACTGTTCCTCGTCATCCTTCTTCCGGAAACTCTCCTCTGCCGCATCCATTTCGTCGGCAGCACTGCGCTCAGGGGTTTCATCTTCTTCCGCGTTTCCTGCAACGGGCTGAGGTGTCCGGATGCGTCCTGCGAAGAACAAGCCCAGCTCGAAGAGCATGTACATGGGGATGAGGAGCAGCACCATGGACATGACATCGGGGGGGCTGAGGACGGCTGAGGCGATGGCGCAGACTAAAAACGCATAGCGACGACTCCGCCGCAAGGTCGCAACCTGAAGAATACCTACGCGTACCAGAACGACAATCAAAATAGGGATTTGAAAGGCCAGACCAAAGGCCAGGGAAAACTTGACGATCAGGGACAAATAGCTGTCCACTTTCGGCATGGCGGTGATATCTGAACCAGAAAAACTGGTAAAAAAACGAAACGCATTGGGAAACACCACAAAATAGGCAAAGAGCATTCCGCCAATAAACAGAAATATCGAGGCAAAAATGAGGGGGAAAAATGCTTTGCGCTCGTGTTCATATAAGCCCGGAGCCAGAAAAGCCCAGAATTGATAAAGCACTACGGGCAGTGCCAGCACAAATCCTGAAATCAGGGACAACTGAATATAGGTGAGAAATACTTCGGGAAGGCTGGTGTAGATCAGGTGACTGCCTTTGGGCAGAACTGCAATCAGGGGGGCAGCAAGAATATTATAAATGGTTTTGGAAAAGGGATAGGAAACGAGAAAACCAACAAAAATGGCGATGACGGATACCAGTACCCGGCGACGCAGTTCCAGCAAATGACCAATAAAAGTGTTCTCCGCCAATTTCTCCATGTTTAAGCAATTTCCTCAGGCGGAATACAAAAAAAAGTGTGTGTGCAAGCATCCAGGCCGTATGAAGGGATAGAAGGCATACAGGGAAAAGTGAAAATAACTACTCCATCAGCAGTAGAGAACGGCCATCAATGCAGGCGATCTTCTGGTCCAGGCAGGTCATCAGAATGTATGGCTGGTGGTACGACATCAATGTCGAGTTCCGTTTGTCTTGGCCCGCTTTCTTGTGGAGGGGATGCTTCGGAGGCAAGTTCGTTGGCGCGGGTTTCCCGAAGCGACGCAGAAGCGGTTATGTCACCCGGTAAAATTTCCTCACTGGCATAATCCCTTAACTTGTCTGCTTCCTTGCGCAAATCGTCCAGCAAAAGCTGCTGCTCTACTTCAGAACGCAGACCATTCATGGTACGGCGCATGACACCGTACCACTTGCCTGCAGTTCGAGCCATTTCAGGCATTTTTTCCGGGCCGACCACCAGCAGAACAATAATGCCCAGAAGTGCCAGTTCGCCAAAGCTGAAATCAAACATGACCGATCAACGATTAACGGTTTCGTGCTCTTTACTGGGCTGAACGCTGGCATCGATGGTATGACCAATGCTCGCATCCTTTTTCTCTTCTTCCTCTTCCTTGACGGCAGAACGGAAGCTTTTGATTGCAGAACCCAGATCCGAGCCGACATTCCGCAATTTTGCGGTGCCGAACAGGGCTACAACAATCAATAAAATAATAATCAAATGCCAGATACTAAAAGCGCCCATCACTGCTCTCCTTGCCCCGAAAGGGCTATGCGCTACAACCTAACTCTTTGACCATAGAAAAAAAATTCTGTTGCGTCAAGCCAGCGGACGCCTTGCAGCTTTTTCATCCAGGCCGGAAATTCCTTCGCGTTTCGCCAGTTCAGCGAGGACATCATCTACATGCAAATCCTGTTCCTCCAGAGCCACCATCAGGTGAAACAGCAGGTCAGCAGCCTCGGCAATAATCGGTTTTTTCTCATGATTTTTGCAGGCCAACACAAATTCTGTGGCTTCTTCGCCCACTTTTTTCAGGATCCGGTCCTGGCCGCCATGGAGCAGTTGCGCGACGTAGGACTGGCCGGGATCAGCCTGTCGACGTTGATGTAAGGTGCTCTGCAGGCTGTCGAGAATGCTGCCTGGGGGCGGAGCCTGGTGCTGCCAACCTTCGGCACCGGGCGCTCCCTGAAAAAAGCAGGTGGCCTCGCCGGTATGGCAGGCCGGCCCTTCCTGGATAACCCGCATCAGCAGCGTATCGCCGTCACAATCCAAGCGCAGATCGACCAGATGCTGAAAATGGCCGGAGCTTTCTCCCTTGCGCCAGAGGGCTTGCCGGGAACGTGACCAGTAGGTGCCCATTTCGTCCCGCAAAGTCGCTGTTAAGGCTTCGGCATTCATCCAGGCGAGCATCAGGACCCTACCGCTGCGGGCATCCTGGGCAATGGCCGGAACCAGGCCATCGGCATTCCAGCGTACGGCTGCCAGGAGAGCGTTGTACTGGTTATCACCCATGCCGCTATAAACCCCCGAAGTATGTGTGTTTCTATAAACTACGCAATATGTCTGATGCTGGATGCACACCCGACGTTTTCAGATGCTTTCCCGCACGGGAATACCGGCTTTGACCATTTCGGCTTTGACTTCGGCAATGCGAAACTGCCCGAAATGAAAAACACTGGCGGCCAGCACGGCGTCGGCATGACCTTGCACAACGCCTTCGGCAAAATGTTCAATGGCACCGACGCCACCCGAAGCGATGACCGGAACCGGAACCGCATCACTGACAGCGCGGGTCAGCTCCAGATCAAATCCCACACCGGTTCCATCCCGATCCATACTGGTCAGCAGGATTTCTCCGGCGCCATAGTCCGCCATCTGCTGCGCCCAGGTGATGGCGTTGAGACCCGTGGAATGGCGGCCTCCATGGGTGAATACCTCCCAGTGGTCATCGACGCGTTTGGCATCAATAGCGACCACGATGCAGGAGTTGCCAAAACGCCGGGCCGCCGCACGCACCAGTTCGGGTTCCTTGACGGCCGCACTATTGATGCTGACTTTGTCCGCACCTGCCAGCAGCAGGGTGCGGATGTCGTCGACGCTGCGCACCCCGCCACCGACGGTCAGTGGGATGAATACCTGGGCAGCAACTGCCGAAACCACCTCTGCCAGGGTGCCCCTTTGTTCATAACTAGCTGAAATATCGAGAAAAGTCAGTTCGTCAGCACCTTCGTCGTTGTAGCGTTTAGCCACTTCTACCGGGTCACCGGCATCGCGCAGGGCGACGAACTGGACACCTTTGACGACGCGCCCATGGTCAATATCCAGACAGGGAATGATGCGCCTGGAAAGCATGGCCCTAAGCCTCGGCCCGGGCGCGGGCACTGGCAAAGTCCAGTGTCCCTTCATAAATCGCCCGGCCGGTGATAGCACCCATTACCCCATCGTCTTCGTGGGCTTTGAGCGCCAGCACCTGGTCGAGGTCGGCAATGCCTCCCGAGGCGATGACCGGAACCGGGACGGCCTGAGCCAATGCTACCGTGGCGGGTATATTGGGTCCACTCAACATGCCGTCGCGGCTGATATCAGTGTAGATAATGGCTTCAATGCCATCGGCAGCAAAATGTTGGGCAAGATCCACGGGATCGTGGCGGGACAGCTTGGACCAGCCTTCGGTGGCTACCTTGCCATCCCGGGCGTCAATGCCGACCATGATGTGGCCGGGAAAGCTGACGGCTGCATCACGGACGAAGCCCGGTGCCTTGACGGCCTGGGTGCCGATAATGACATAGCGCACCCCCGCCTGGATGTAGGTTTCAATTTGTTCTTCGCTGCGGATGCCACCACCAACCTGAATTTCCAGGTCTGGAAAACGTTCGCAAATGGCCGCGATGGCTTTGGCATTGACCGGCTCACCCTGTACGGCTCCATCCAGATCAACAATATGCAGACGTTTCGCACCACCTTCTACCCAGCGCTGGGCCGTGGCAACCGGATCATCAGAAAAAATGGTATGGTCTTCCATGCGTCCCTGGCGCAGGCGCACACAACTGCCGCCTTTAAGGTCGATGGCCGGAATCAACAGCATGACAACATCCTCCGTAAAAAATTTTTCCGCAAAATCAGCTCAGATGGCACATTGGGAGCCGCAGTCTCCATCCCAGGCAAGAAAATTGCCGAGCAGGCGCAGGCCGGCGCTGCCACTTTTTTCCGGGTGACATTGCATGGCAAAAAGATTGTCCGCCGCGACTGCTGCGCAGAAAGGAAAAGCGTAATCGCTGAAAGCCGCGAGGATTTCCGGTGCAGAAGGCTCCACGTAATACGAATGCACAAAATAAAACTGGGCATTTTGCGGAACGCCAGCGAACAGCGGATGGTCCACCAGTTGATGCAACTCATTCCAGCCCATATGCGGGATTTTCAGGCGACGACCATCGGCGCTGTGCAGGGCTTCTTCGGGAAAGGGGATGACGCGGCCCGGCAGGAGGCCAAGACCCGCATGTTCGCCATGTTCTTCACTGCTGTCCATCAGCATCTGCATGCCCAGACAGATGCCCAGAAAGGGGCGGGTCTGGGCAGCTACGCGGACAAAATCGCTGAGTTCGCGCGCTTCCAATGCCGCCATACAATCCCCGAAGGCACCAACACCGGGGAAAATAATGCGATCCGTAGTGGCCAGTTCACTCACCTGATCACTGACAACGGCTTTACCGCCCAGGTATTCCACGGCCTTGGCTACGGAATAGAGGTTCCCCATCCCGTAATCAATAATGCCCACCCTGGTGCCGTTCATAGGCTCAGGGTTCCTTTGGTACTGGGGATATTACCGGCCATTCGGGGGTCGCGGCTGACCGCCATGCGCAGGGCGCGACCACAGGCCTTGAACAGGGTTTCGGCAATGTGGTGGGTATTACGGCCGCGCAAGGCATCCAGATGCAGGGTGAGCATGGCGTGGTTGACGAATCCCTGAAAAAACTCATGGAAAAGGTCAACGTCAAAGCCGCCAACCTGGGCACGCGGGAATTCTACGGCAAACACCAGACCGGGGCGGCCGGAAAGATCCACAACCACCCGCGACAGGGCTTCGTCCAGAGGTACATAAGCGTGTCCATAGCGCTGGATGCCGGATTTGTCCCCCACTGCCTGAGCAAAAGCCTGACCCAGCGTGATGCCGATGTCTTCGACCGTATGATGGGCATCAATGTCGAGATCGCCCTGAGCCTGAATGCTCAGATCAAAAAGTCCGTGACGCACAATCTGATGAATCATGTGGTCGAGAAAAGGCAGGCCGGTATGCAGATCCGCCTGTCCCGAGCCATCCAGATTGATCTGGACGCGAATCTGGGTTTCAAGGGTGTTTCTTTCGACTTCAGCTTGGCGCGGCTTCACAGTAATGACTCCAGTACGGAGAGAAAACGGCTGTTTTCGGCAGGTTTGCCGACACTTACCCGCAGATAGTCGCCGAGACGGGGGTGGCCTGTAAAGGCTTTGACCAATATCCCCCCGTTTTTCAGACCTGCGTAAATTTCTGCCGCTTTTCCGGGTGTATGGAAAAGCAGGAAATTGGCGGCACTGGGCCAGACTGCCAGGCCCATGGCGGAGATGGTCTTGAACATCCTGTCTCGTTCGGCGCGCAGAATATCCGCCTGTTCATCGAGTACGGTGCTGTGCTGGAGATAAAAGGCGGCACTGCGTTGAGTCAGGATGTTGATATTGTAGGGCAGGCGTAATTTGTCCAGTTCCTGAATCCAGGCGGATGGCCCTGCCAGCATGCCGAGGCGGAGTCCTGCCAGACCTTCTTTGGAAAGCGTACGCAACAGCAGCAGGTTGGGATATTGTCCGAGTCGCCCGGCAAAAGTGGTTTGACTGAAGGCATGATAGGCTTCATCCACCACCACCAGACCGGGAGCCGCCTGGATAATGGCCGCGAGGTCGGCTTCCGGGAACAGGTTGCCGCTGGGATTATTGGGCCAGTCGAGAAACATGATGGCGGGCTGATGTTCGGCGATGGCCCGGAGCATTGCGGGTAAATCCAGCTGAAATTCCGCATCCAGGGGCACGCCGATGAAGGGCAGTCCCAGTTGCTCGGCGAGCAAACGATACATGACGAAACTGGGATCAACCGCCATGATCGGCCGTCCTGTTCCGGCCACAGCGGTCACCAGAATCTGAATCAGTTCATCGGAGCCGTTGCCCAGCATGAGTTCAATACCCGCAGGCAGGCCGATATGCTTTTTGAGGGCAGTAATCAGGCTGTCAGGATGGGGATCAGGATATCGGTTAATGGGGGCATCGCTCAGACTTTCCAGCCAGGCCTCGCGCAGCAGATCGGGGAGCCCATAGGGATTTTCCATGGCATCCAGCTTGATCAGGCCGGTGCTGGGCGCGACTGCATAAGCTTTGCTGGCCAGCAGTTCCGGGCGCAGCAGAACTTCCATCAGCGTCAGGCTATTCATTTTTGCCGGTCCGTGACGCGACAGGCTGCAGAACGGGCATGGGCGGTCAGCCCTTCACCCAGCGCCAGACGCTCGGCCAGCTGGCCCAGAGTGTTAGCGCCAGCCGCACTGGCCTGAATGAGGCTGCTGCGTTTGACGAAATCATAAACACCCAGCGGCGAGGAAAACCGGGCACTGCCCCCGGTGGGCAGAACATGATTGGGTCCCGCTACATAATCACCCAGTGCCTCACAGCTGTGAATACCCATGAATATGGCGCCCGCATTATGAATATCGGGCAGCCAGCTTTCCGGATCAGCTACTGCCAGCTCCAGATGCTCTGCGGCAATCCTGTTGGCGACCTCGCAGGCTTCGGCACGGTCACGCACGCGGATGACCGCCCCACGATCCGCCCAGCTTTTACCGGCGATGGGGGCGCGGTCGAGCACGCTCAGAGCCTGATCCACGGCGGTGACCACAGCGTCAATGTGAGCGTCATCCCAACTGATGAAAATACTCTGGGCAATTTCATCGTGTTCTGCCTGAGACAGAAGATCCCAGGCCAGCCATTCTGCAGGCGCAGACCCATCACTAATTACCAGGATTTCGCTGGGGCCGGCAATCATGTCGATGCCTACCCGACCAAAAACCATACGCTTGGCCGTGGCGACATAAATATTGCCGGGACCGACGATTTTGTCGACGGCAGGAACGGTTTCGGTTCCATAAGCCAGTGCAGCAACGGCTTGGGCCCCACCCACGCAAAACACCCGATGCACCCCGGCAATGGCGGCAGCGGCCAATACCCAGGAGTTCACCTGACCTTTGGGGGTAGGGACAACCATGATGATCTCCTGAACTCCAGCCACGTGGGCAGGAATGGCGTTCATCAGTACCGAGCTGGGGTAGGCGGCCTTGCCGCCGGGCACATAAATGCCTACCCGGGACAAGGGCAAAATGCGCTGGCCGAGCCGGGTACCATCATCTTCGCTGAAACTCCAGCTCTCGCTACGCTGATGTTCATGATAGGCGCGAATACGTTGGGCGGCTTCTTCCAGGGCCGCACGCTGCAAGGGTTCCAGGCTGTTTAAAGCCTGTTCCAGAGCCGTCCGGGGTATTTCCAGGTCAGCTGCAGAAGCGGTGCTCAAACCATCGAAGCGTTCGGTAAATTCCCGTAAGGCGGCGTCTCCCCGGTCGCGCACGGCATGGATAATCTCCCTGACCCGGCCTTCTACCTGATCATCGAGATTGGCATCCCAATCATGCAGGGCATGAAACTGCCGGGTGAAATCAGAGTCGCGAGTGTCGAGACGATTCATGAGCGGACCTGTGCCTCCAGTTGGGTGATCAGCTGTTCAATGGCGCGGCGCTTGAGTTTCATGGCGGCCCGATTGACCACCAGACGACTGGAAATCGGCATGATTTCCTCGACTTCGACGAGGCCGTTTTCCAGAAGCGTCCGACCGCTGGAAACCAGATCGACAATACGATCCGCCAGTCCGACCAGAGGCGCCAGCTCCATGCTGCCGTACAATTTGATGATTTCGGTCTGCACCCCACGACCATGAAAATAGTCCCGGGTAATGTGCGGGTATTTGGTGGCAATCCGCACCCGCTCCCAGCGTTGCGGGGCATCGGTGGCAGCCAGCGCGGCAGGCTCTGCCACGGACATGCGACATAGGCCAATGCGCAAGTCCAGCGGTTCATACAAATCCAGTCCTTCCTGTTCGAGCAGCACATCTTTTCCGGCGATACCGACATCGGCAGCACCCCAGGTCACATAGGTAGGGACATCGCTGGCACGAATCACCAGAAAACGCACTTGCGGATCGGTGCTTGGAATGATGAGTTTACGTGATTCATCGGGATCTTCGGCCAGTTCGATGCCCGCACCGGCAAATAACGGAATGGCTTCCTGAAGAATACGGCCCTTGGACAGGGCGATGGTGATGCCGGCATTCATGATGCGCTCCTGAGACCACTATTGCTGATACGTCGAATATCCGCGCCGAGAGCGCCCAGTTTTTCTTCAATGACTTCGTAGCCACGATCAAGATGATAAATCCTGTCGATCAGGGTTTCCCCTTCAGCGACCAGACCAGCCAGAACCAGACAGGCCGAGGCACGCAGATCGGTGGCCATGACCGGTGCGCCGCGCAACTTCGGAACACCCCGGACTACCGCCGTTTTACCGTCGGCGGTAATTTCCGCCCCGAGGCGCTGCAATTCGGAAACGTGCATGAAGCGATTTTCAAAGATCGTTTCCGTAATTACGCCGCTGCCTTCGGCAATGCAATTGAGGGCCATGAACTGCGCCTGCATGTCCGTTGGGAAAGCAGGAAAAGGGGCGGTACGAATGTCTACGGCCTTGGGTCGCTGCTTCATGCGCAGGCGAATCAGGTCGGCGCCCGTTGTTACCTCTGCCCCGGCTTCACGCAATTTGAGGATGACGCTTTCCAGGAGACTGGCGTCAGTACGTTTGAGGCAGACATCGCCCCCGGCCATGGCTGCGGCGACCAGATAAGTGCCGGTTTCAATGCGATCAGCCACCACGCTGTGTTCGGCACCATGTAATTCTTTGACACCTTCTATCTCAATGACCGAAGTGCCCGCCCCGGAAATGCGCGCGCCCATGGCATTCAGACAGCGGGCAAGATCCACAATTTCGGGCTCGCGGGCCGCATTTTCGAGCGTGGTGTGCCCCTCGGCCAGTGTCGCTGCCATGAGCAGGTTTTCGGTGCCGGTGACAGAAACGATTTCCATGACAATCCGGGCGCCGATGAGTTTTGCCGCCCTGGCTTTGACAAAGCCATTTTCCACCGTAATTTCCGCACCCAGGGCCTGCAAACCGCTCAGGTGGACACTGACGGGACGACTACCAATGGCGCAGCCTCCCGGCAGGCTGACTTCAGCAGAACCATGACGGGCGAGGAGTGGGCCGAGCACCAGAATGGAGGCTCGCATGGTTTTTACCAGCTCGTAGGGAGCCACCAGCGAGTGCACCGGCCGGGGATCCACTTCGATACCGAGTTGACCGTCCACCAGGACTCTGGCCCCGAGGGTGCTGAGGAGTTCCAGGGTAGTGGTAATGTCCCGGAGATGTGGGATATTACGAAGCTGTACGGGTTCTTTTGCCAGCAAGGTGGCAGCGAGGCAGGGCAGCGCCGCATTTTTGGCCCCGGAAATCCGTAGTTCGCCACGCAGGGGGCCATTACCACGCAGCAGCAGTTTATCCATAAGGGTCGATGCTAACCTTTCAGGCGTTTTGGGCTTTTTCCACCAGCTTCTGGAGTTCGCCCTGCTGGTAGAGATCAGACATGATGTCGGAGCCGCCGACAAATTCACCTTGAATATACAACTGGGGAATGGTTGGCCAGCTGGAAAACTGCTTGATACCGTCGCGAATCTGGGGATCGGCGAGAACGTCCACAGTGAATAATTCCTTCACTCCCGACTGTTGCAGCAATTGTATGGCGCGCGCCGAGAATCCGCACTGAGGCGCGCGGGGGTTGCCCTTCATGTAAAGCACAACAGGGTGTTTTTCAACTTGTTCCTGAATGAGTTCTTGAATCGTAGCCATGGTAATCCTCGTGACGTGTCGGGCGTGGATGGTTTCAGTGCTGGGCAGAATGACGGATCTGCTCGGCCTGTTCAGGGGTGAGAGTGCGCAGGGAAAGCGCATGAATTTCTTCACGCATGCTTTCACCCAGAGCGGCATAAACCCGCTGATGTTGTTTGACAGGGGACAAACCGGTAAAAGTAGCCGAGATGACCAGTGCTTCAAAATGGGCACCGTCATCTCCCTGTACTTCTACCAGGGCATCCGGGAGTTCTTGCTGAATAAGTGATTTGATCATGTTGGCGTTCATGCGAGCCATTGTATCCCATAACAGGAGATTTGTGATCCCCTTTTCAAAGCGGCTATTTTCGCATGGCGTGCTGTATTACTGGCGCAGCTTGTAACCCCGATCAAGCAGGCGCCAGGCAAAAAAGCCGGTGATGAGTGCAAAAGCCAGGCTGACCCCCAGGCTGGCCCAGACACTGACATCCGAATCGGCAAAAAAACCGTAACGAAAGCCATCAATGATGTAGAAAAAAGGGTTAATCAGGGAAATCTGCCGCCAGATCCCCGGCAGGGATTGCACCGAGTAAAATACTCCGGCCAGAAAGGTCAGGGGCATGATGACAAAATTCTGAAAACCGGCGATCTGATCGAATTTTTCGGCCCAGAGGCCCGCTATCAAACCCAGACTACCCATGCCGCTGGCACCAAGGATGGCGAAAATCAGAATCCAGAAGGGATGCAGCACGGGAATGTGCAGATACAGTAACGCCAGGGCAAAAATGGCCAGTCCCACTAAAATACCCCGGAATACTGAAGCGGCGACCATGGCCGTAAAAATTTCCGTGGGCGTGAGCGGGCTGAGCAGCACAAACACAATATTGCCGGTCACCTTGGATTGAATCAGGCTGGAAGAGCTGTTCGCGAAGGCATTTTGGAGCACAGACATCATCATCAAGCCGGGCACAATGAAAGCCGTATAACTGACACCCGGATACACGGTGATATGACTGCCCAGAGCATGCCCGAAAACCACCAGATAGAGAATGGTGGTAATCAGCGGGGCGGCAATGGTTTGCAACCAGACTTTACCGAAACGCAGGGTTTCCTTGTAAAACAGGGTCCAGGTCGGGGTCAGACTGCCCTGAATGCGGTTGCCGCTTGCGACAGTTGCCGGGGTACTATGCAGAATTTCAGGCATCGCTGCCGCGTAGATTGGGTTCCAGAATTTCTACATAGGCACTGTCGCGAATCCGATGTTGCCATTCGTCCATGCGTTCACGGACAATCCGGTTAAAGAGCTGCATGCGTGCTGCTGCCATGATCTGTTTTTCTTCCACGGGCTGCTGACGCCGGCCCTGGGACTGCAGGATGTAAATCGCATCGCCTTCACGAATGGGACTGCTGACGGCTCCGGGCTGCAAGGTGAGCAAAGTCCGTTCAAGGGTGTCTGGCAGCTGTCCCGGGGTAATCCAGCCCATTTCTCCGCCTTTTGCAGCGGTGTTGGGATCCTGACTGTAGTTCCGCGCCAGTTCCGAGAAACGGCTGCCATTCTGAAGGGCAGTCTGAATATCCTGGGCGCGATCTTCTGCTTCCTGAAGTTGCAGGCTACTGCCAGCGCGGAGCACGATGGCTGCTGCCTTGACTTCAGTGATGGTGGGTTGTTCGTCTTTTTTGCCGAGGATCTTGAAAATGTGGAAACCGGTGGGTCCGGCGATTACCTGACTGATATCCCCGGTTTTCAGAGACATGAGGGCCTGAGACACCGAGGGAGGGAGCTCTCCGGCTTTCACCCAGCCTATCCGACCGCCCTGCAGGGCATCGCGGCCACTGCTGACCTGCGCCGCGAGGCGTGAAAAGTCTTCCCCGGCAATCAGGTGATTCCGGACCTCGGTGGCCTGTTGGCGGGCTGCGCTGATGGCGTTGGGGGTCGGGTTGTTGGGCATGGGGATGAATATCTGCTGCAGGTTGAAGCTGACTCCGCCCATGTCCTTGAGCTGATGAGCGAAGGTTTTGACTTCGTCAGGACCCACATGGACGCGGCTTTCCACTTCCTGCTGCATGAGTCGGTCAACAATAATGCGATTCTTGAGATCGTTGGTGAAGGTTTCCCAGGATTGTCCCTGACTACTCAATGCTTGACGTAACTGGTCAGCGGTCATGTGGTTGGCCTGGGCCAGGTTGTTGACGGCCTGATCCAGCATGCCTTTGTCCACTTTTATGTTGGCGCGTTGCGCCATTTGTAATTCGATATCCTGCAAAATCATCTGTTGCAGCACCTGACGGCGCAAAATGTCATCCGCAGGCATGGCATTGGGATCACTCTGCTGGAGATGGGCGCGCACCGCGCTGACGCGTTGCTCCAGTTGCATGGAGGTGATGATATTGTCGTTGACGATGGCTACGATTTTATCCAGATTCACCGCGTTGCTGGGCATTGGCGCATTCATGGGTGCCAGTGCAGAGTCTTCCGAATAAGTATGCGTTGCCGGTGCAGAATCAACAGCAGGCGCTGGTGCCTGGGCCAGGAGGGTATCCCGGTTCAGGAAAGGCGTGCTGGCCCAGCCCGCAACGGGCAGGGATCCAAGCAGCAGGCTCAGGGCAATAACATGTGGACGACGTTTGCAGGACATCAAAACTCCATACTGGCGCCCGGCACATACTGGCTGAGCAAACCGGTTGAGGCATTGCCCAGGCTGGTTAGGCCGCGCAACACGATCTCGAAATAAACAGCATTATTGGACTGCCCGCCAAGCAGGATCTGATGATATACCATCATGTGCGCTGCCCAGCAGCCGCCATCATAGCCGATCCCCACCAGCTCCTCCAGAGGCTTGCTGTCGGTAACATCATACTGATAGCTCCCCAGTAACTGCCAGTTCCGGAATACCGGCCAGGCGCCGGAAACACCGGTTTGGTCGACGAAATCCCGGGTAAAGCGGTAATCGAGGTTGATCACCCGCTGCGGTCCCGGCAACCATTGGGCGCGCAGATTGAGGCGGTCGAGCTGGCTATGTTGCGGGTTGATCTGGGTGCTGGCGAGCAGGTTCATGTCGGCAACGGGGGCGTATTGTCCCTCGAAAAAATAATTTGACTGTGTGGCCTGCGGAACAATATCACCAGCCAGATTGATCTGTTCGTGATTGAAATAGCGAATTTGCCCGACGGCTGCTTCCCAGAGCTGACGGCCCGTGGGGGTCAGCCAGGTACCACGTAGCCCATAGGCAATTTGATTGGCAGCATTTATCCGGTCACTGCCGGTATACAGTACGTTGTCGCTAAAAATGCCGGGAAAATCCAGGTAAGGCGTGCTGGCGTCAAAATTGGGAATGTCATTCTGGGCCTGCAAGGGAATGTAGGTATATTTGAAAATCGGTTGCAGGAGCGCCGTGCTGCCATTGCTGCCATAGCGGACAAAATTCAGTCCACCCTTCAGGCTCAGGGCGGGGAGGGTGCGGTTTATGGCGCGCGCATAAGGGGCATTGCGTTGAATTTGATAATGGCTGTAGTAGAGGCGGGCCTGGGGTTCGAGGAAGCCCCAACCCCGGCTGAAGCGCCATCCCAGAGTGGGGGTCAGATCCAGGCGCTGACCAATGGGTCCGGTGGAAGCAGAAAAATAATTGAAGCTGCTATGCCAGTTGAAGTAGCCGCTGCGTCCCACCCGCCAGTAGCCATCTGCATAAATGCGCGGCAACTGGGCATAAGGTGCGCTGCTGTCCGGCGCGAGTTCCTGGTAACCCTGTAATTCGGCACCGGCACTGATGTGGGCATTGTTGTAGTAAATGCCGCCGGTCGAAGTAATGTAAGGGGCGTTACCAATACCGCCAATAAAACTGCTGCCGAAACCTGCGGTGCTGCCGAAATCGGAAAGAAAGTTTTTGTAACTGACACGATTGTAATTGACGTTGAAACTGAAGCCGTCGCCGAGGTTCTGGTTGTGCTGCCAGGACAGTGCCCAGACATTTTTATGGGTCAGTTGGTCCGAAGGCAACAAATCCAGAAAAAGCTTGCCGCTGTAGTTCGGTTCGAGATAACGAAATTCGTTTTGCAGCATGACACCACGCCGGGTGAAGTAATTCAGGGTAAAGGTGTCGTCCAGGTTGCGGGAAATGTCGAAATAGTAGGGTATGCCCAGATAAAAGCCGTTGACGGTGGAGCTACCCAGGCCGGGGGCCAGAAAACCGGAATGACGCTTGAGCGGAAAGCTGAAATAGGGCATCCAGAATACCGGAAGGCCGGATACATTCAGCGTGGTATTTTTGGTCGTTACATAGTTGTCGTTCTGGTTGAGGTCGATCTGACTGCTCCACAGTTGCCAGGCGGGTACCTTGCCGTGGCAGGTTGTGTAGCAAGCCTCATTCAGCTGATAGTGACCCTTGCTCAACTCGCGACCACTTTCTGCATGACCATGTCCCTGCTCGGCTTCAAGCAGATAACGGGGGTGTACGACTATCCCCTCGTTGGCCTTGAGATGAATGGTTGCCTGGGGGGCTGCTGTGACCATGCCGGGGCTCACCATCCGCACGTGGCCATCAGCCAGAATTTCATCTTTGGCCTGGTCGTAATGCACCGTATCGGCGTAAACCCGCCGATCTCCATAAAGTACTTCGACATTACCCTTGGCCGTCCAGTGCCCACTGCCCATTCCGTTGACTTGATCGGCATACAGGGTCACCGGCTTTTCCACGGTCGTAGCCCAGGCGAGGCCGGGGTATAGCAATGCTGCCAGCAGGGCCAGGCAAATGCGGCGACGTGGAGAAGCAACGTGCCCGGACGGAAGAGATTTTCCGTGTCGAAATTTGCGAACCTGCTGAAGAGGGCTTTTCATAGGCGCCTAAAATCGCACAAAATGCTTTTATGTCGCAATCTCTAAACACCAGAAAAATTTTGACGCCCGCTGTTTCGGCCGGACAAATATCGCCAGATGCAGCAGCCTGGCTGCAGGCCAGGGGCGTGGATGCTGGACAGTCTCAGGCCATTCCCGGTGATGCCAGTGGCCGGCATTACTGGCGTTTGCCGGACCAGCGGCTGTTTATGGATGCGCCACCACCTGAGGATATTTTGCCCTTTCTACGGGTTCAGCAGCGCTGGCAAAGTGCTGGACTGCCCGTGCCAAAAATTCTGGCAGCGCAGTTGCAGCCGGGATTTGTGCTCATTGAAGATCTGGGAACTACGGATCTCAAGGCCATTCTGGATACAGGCACGGAAACGGAGTTCTGGATGCAGCAGGCGCTGGACCTCATTGTTGCCCTGCAAAGCGCGGGCAGAAAGGATGATGCGCGACCTCGTCTACCGTTTTTTTCAAGGCAACGTCTGGGCGAAGAGCTGACTTTGTTTTATGACTGGTATTTGCTCAGGCATCTGGGGGTGACGCCGGATGAAGAAGCGCAGCAGAACTTGCAAAAGCTGTTTGCACTGTTGCAGGACAATGCCCTCAATCAGCCTCAGGTCTGGGTTCATAGGGATTTCCACGCCCGCAATCTCATGCTGCAGACTGATCCCCGGCGGCTGGTGATGATTGATTTTCAGGACGCTGTGACCGGCCCCTGGACCTATGATCTGGCCTCCTTGCTTTGGGATCGTTACTGGGATTGGGGCTCTGCCCGCCGGCACCAATGGATTCTGGATTTTCAGGGCCGACTCAGCAAAACTGGCAGGGCGGTATTGCCGCAGGAGTCCTTTGTACGCAGTGTCGAATGGATGGCATTGCAACGCAACATCAAGATTTTGGGAATTTTTTGCCGCTTGGCCTATCGCGATGGCAAGTCGGGTTATCTGGATTTACTACCGCAATTTCGCAAATATGTACTGGATGCCTTGGCCAGTGATGCGCAGCTGCAAATATTTTTCCCGCAGTTCTCGGTCTGGCTGGCGCTATGACCCGGGCGATGATCCTCGCAGCCGGGCGGGGTGAACGCTTACGTCCCTATACGGACCATCTTCCCAAGCCCTTGCTGGAAGTCGGGGGAAAACCGCTCATCGTGCGGCATCTGGAATCCCTGGCCGCTGCGGGAGTCTGCGAGGTCATCATCAATATCGGTCATCTGGGCGACCTGATTGTGGAAAAACTGGGTTACAATTGGCAGGGAGTGCGCATTATCTACAGTGACGAAAGGTCGGGACGCCTGGAGACGGGTGGCGCTTTGATCCGGGCTTTGCCACAACTAGGAGGTGCTCCATTTTTGCTGGTCAATGGCGATATTTGTACGGATTTTCCCTTGAATGTCCTGCTCCAGGTATCCCCGGCTGCGGTGTATCTGGTTCTAGTGCCCAATCCACCCCATCATCCCGCAGGAGACTTTGCCCTGGATGCGGGGATGGTGGTGTTGCAGGGCGAAGAACGTCATACTTATGCAGGAATTGCCCGCATAGATCCGGCGCTGTTGCGGGGCTATCCGGAGCAGTCGGCACCCTTGGCGCCCTGGTTGCGACAGTGGATTGCAGCGGGTGTGGTGGAGGGGACCCTGTATCAGGGAATATGGACCGATGTAGGTACGCCGGAGCGATGGCAAGTGGCGCAGGAAATATGCAGGGTACGGCAAGATGGAATTTGACCTGGTAGCCGTCCAGGACGCGATATCTGTGTCCGCCGAACTCCGAAAACGCTGGCGGAAAGACTGGGTTGATTTGATGGAACTCGCTGTCTGGGGGGATTTGCGCAGTCAGCAAATTGGGCTTGGCGGCAAGTTGCGCAAACGGGTTCTGGAGTATGGTGAGCGTTTGCGCTCTTACGTCAGTGACCGGAGCTGGATACCCCATCCTCGCGAACAAATTAAAAATGCCTTGAGTACCAGTTTGCAACTTCGTGAAGTCATTGGAAAGGTGGGCGAATTGATGGGCCAGTTTGCAGAAGGAGAAGATCTCGCCCGTTTGCAATCATTCTGGCAGGATTTCAGCGACCGCCTGATGGCGGATATTACTGAGCGCGAAGGGAAACTGGTACAATTGTTGAACCAGCAATATCACGAAGAAGTTTAACTTGACCCAGGTCTTCCAGCAGAATTTATGAAAATTGTATATACGTTGGTCATTATTGGTGCGCTAGCACTTTTTGCCCTGCTATTGTGGTGGGCGCGGGGGCAGGTGCTTGTCGGTAATACGCCCAAGGACAGCAGCAACTGGTATGCGCAGCATCCCGAAAGTCTGGCCGCAGAAAATATGCGTTGCTGGACCTTGCTCCGCCAGACTTCATTTGCGGATATTGACAAGGTCATGGCGGCTCATCCCCATTGTCATGCAGTCTATGAAGCCATTCAGGAACAGGACGGTGATCGTGCAGATTAAGTGTTTGTCAGAATGGCAGTAAGCATGGATGTCGATAATTTGTTGGCTACCGGGCGTGATGTTTTGCGTCTGGAGGCTGAAGCGGTAAGTGCATTGGAAGCACGTCTTGACGACAGTTTTGTCCAGGCTTGCGGGTTACTTCTCCAATGTTCGGGCCGGGTGGTGGTGAGTGGTATGGGCAAATCCGGCATCATCGGCAAAAAAATCGCCGCGACCCTGGCCAGTACGGGCAGTCCGGCTTTATTTCTGCACCCTGCGGAGGGTAGTCATGGCGATCTGGGCATGCTGACCCGCTCTGATTGTCTTCTGGCGCTCTCCAACTCGGGTGAAACGGCTGAATTGCTGGCCATTCTTCCGGTGGTCAAGCGTCTGGCCGTGCCACTGATTGCCATGACCGGAAACCCCCAATCGACCCTGGCGCGCAGTGCCGCTGTGCATCTCAATTGCAGTGTGCTGCGCGAAGCCTGTCCTCTGAATCTTGCGCCAACGGCGTCTACCACGGCAACTCTGGCCATGGGCGATGCCCTGGCCATGGCCTTGTTGCAGGCACGCGGTTTTTCGGCGGATGATTTCGCGCTTTCCCATCCTGGTGGAAGCCTCGGCAAGCGTCTGTTGCTTCGGGTTCAGGATGTGATGCACCAGGGCCAGGCTTTGCCAAAGGTACTTCTGGAAACCATGCTGCGTGATGCGGTTCTGGAGATGAGCAGCAAAGGCTTGGGGATGACCGCCGTGGTGGATGGCGAGGATCGGGTATTGGGTATTTTCACCGATGGCGATTTGCGGCGGGCTTTTGCCGAGCGTCAGGATCTCTGGGAGCAACCCATGTCTGCCCTGGCTCATGCCCAACCCTGCAGCATCCGCGCCGAGGCGCTGGCGGCCGAGGCTTTGGCCCTGATGGAGGCCAAACGGGTGGGGGCGCTGCTGGTTGTGGACGACAATCAGCGCTTGGTCGGCGCCTTGAATATGCATGATTTACTTCGGGCCGGAATTGTATGAAGCGTTTGGCAGCGGAAACCCTGATGGAAAGTGCTGCGCAAATCCGGCTGCTGATCCTGGACGTGGATGGAGTGATGACCGACGGACGGCTGTATTTTGATGATGCCGGCACCGAAAGCAAAGCCTTTCACGTGCGCGATGGTTACGGGATCAAGCTGCTGCAGGCGCATGCCGTGGAATTGGCCATTATTACCGCACGATTCTCTCCAGCAGTGGCGCATCGTGCCCGGGACCTGGGTATCAAACATCTTTTTCAGGGCTGCAAGGACAAACATCTGGCTTACAGTGAGCTGAAGCTGGAGCTGAATGTCGAAGATGCCATGGTCGCGTACATGGGTGACGATCTGATTGATTTGCCCATTTTACAGCGCGTCGGGCTGGCCGCTGTGCCAGCTGATGCCCATCCGGAACTGGCCCAGCGGGTTCACTGGCAAAGCCAGTATGAGGGTGGCCGAGGGGCCGTCCGGGAATTATGTGAGCTGATTTTGCAGGCCAAGGGCTGCTGGTCCGCCGTTTTGACCCAGGCTGGGCAACAGGGGCATTGTTGATGCTGCGTTTGCGGCTTCCCAGCCTGGGTTTTACCGTGCTGCTCATGTGTCTTGCCGGACTGGTCTGGTGGTCATGGCCGCAGCGCCCCCTGTCGCTCCCGCAAATTGACTGGCACGGTCAAATTCATAAGGGCGATCAGGCCGCTGAAGATGTTGTCATGCGCCAGTATGATGCCGCCGGGAAGCTGGACTTACTGGCCACGGCGCATACGGCCTATCACGAACCGCGTCGCGATCAGACCATACTCAAAGACGTCGCAGTCAAACGTTTTCGACCCGGCCAGGAACTGAATCTGAGCGCCAATCAGGGCAAGGTCGATGGATCCAGCCACCTGATTACCCTGTGGGGGAATGTCATCGGGACAATGAAACCAGATACCCGTTTTCTGACCGAGAGGGTGCACTATAACCCGCAAACGGGCATTATTAGCACCCAGGATCCGGTTCGTCTGGAACATGGTCAGGACTGGATGACCGGAATGGGGCTTTGGGCGTCGGTCAAAACCGAGGAGGTCAATATTTTGCGGAATGTACGTGGTGTTTATGCGCCTTAAGCATGGCTCGGTAGGGCGCTACTGGCCGGTCGGGCTGGTGATGGTTTCCCTGGCGGCCCTGGCGGCCCCTGCTGCCCAACAGACGTTGGCCAAAGGACCCATTCATATCAGTGCAGATACGCTGCATGCCGAAAACAAGCCTTCCCAGCAGGCCACTTATCTCGGCAATGTCGTTATGACCCAGGGCGATGTGGTCATTCATGCCAACAAACTCGTCATAGCTGCCCTGCAGGGCAAAGTACAAACGGCCACGGCAACTGGTAGTCCCGTCAGCTTTACCATGTCCAGCGCGCAGCGCCACGGCTATGGAAATACCCTGATTTACAAGCCGGGTTCGGGGGAAATTGTGTTGCAGGGAAACGCCCATCTCTGGCAGGAAAAAAATGAAATCAGTGGCCAGCAGGTAACCTACTTTTTGAATAACCAGCAAACGGCAGTGACGGCAGCCCCCGGACAGCGCGTCCACTCCGTGTTTTATCCTGCAGCAGCAAACCGCTCTGCCAGCGGTGGGAGGCCATGAGCGATCTGCTCCAGGCCCAGTCCCTGGTCAAATCCTATCGTCGTCGTACGGTTGTCCGGGATGTTTCTGTTCAGGTTGCCGCCGGGGAAGTCGTGGGCTTGCTCGGCCCCAATGGCGCTGGCAAAACCACCACTTTTTACATGATGGTCGGACTGGTACGTCCGAATCGCGGTCATATTTTTCTGCAGCAACGTGATATCACTGCACTCCCCATGCATGAACGGGCGCGCATGGGATTGGGTTACCTGCCTCAGGAACCATCGGTATTTCGGCAAATGAGCGCAGCAGATAATATTCTCGCGGTTCTGGAGACCCTGCCGCTCAGTAAAGCCGAGCGCCAGGATCGCCTGGATCAGCTCCTGGCTGAATTGCATTTGGGCCTGCTGCGCGACACCAAGGGGCACAGTCTCTCTGGCGGCGAGCGGCGCAGGGTGGAAATTGCGCGCGCCTTGGCCATGAGTCCGCGCTTCATCTTGCTGGATGAACCCTTTGCGGGGATCGACCCGATTTCTGTTTTAGAAATTCAACGTCTTATTCAGGACTTACGTGAACGCGGCATAGGTATCCTGATTACTGATCATAATGTGCGCGAAACATTAGGCATTTGCGAACGCGCCTATATACTGCATGATGGGAAGGTGCTGACGGCCGGGAGCCCACAGGAAATCGTGGATGATCCCATGGTTCGTCAGGTATATCTGGGAGATCAGTTTCGAATCTGAATCTGGAAGGCAATGAAACAAGGTTTAGAACTCAAACTCGGTCAGCATTTGGCCATGACCCCGCAGCTGCAGCAGGCCATCCGCCTGCTGCAGTTATCGACGGTTGATCTGCAACAGGAAGTTCAGGGGATGCTGGAAAGCAATCCCCTTCTGGATGAGGACGTATCCGGTGAAGAAACCGGAGTCCCCGGCAGCGCTCCAGAACCCGGTGAAAGCTCCGGTGAAGATCGCCAGCTGGATCTGGCTGCGGAAGATACTTTGCCTGATGATTTGCCGGTCGACAGCCAATGGGATGACGTGTTTGATCTGGGCACCAGTGCATCAGGTGGAGGTTCTGATGATGAGCTTCCCGACTTTGAAGCACGGAACAGTCACAGTCAAAGTCTTCAGGATTATCTGCGCTGGCAGGCGGATATGACGCACTTCAGTCCTGAGGAGCGCAACATGGCGGAGATGATCATCGATGCTATTGATGATCGCGGTTATCTGGTTGAAAATACAGACGATCTGGCTGCTGCCATGGGTGCTGATGCTGCCGTTTTCCAGGCGGTATTGTTGCGCGTTCAGGACTTTGACCCTCCCGGTGTGGCGGCGCGTGATCTGAGTGAGTGTCTTTTGTTGCAGCTCAGGCAGTTGACGGATGTAGACGCCAGCGTGCAAAAGTTGGCGATGGATGTTGTCAAAGACCATTTGCAAGCCCTGGGTCGCCATGATTATCCACGGCTGTGCGCCAGTCTGGGGGTTGATGAGGGCATGCTGGGAGCAGCCATGGCGCTCATTTCCGCCCTCAACCCTAAACCGGGTGAAGAAGTCGGAAGCGAAAATACCGAGTATGTCATTCCCGATGTGATTGTGCGCTGGTCCGGAAAGCGTCTGCGGGTTGACCTGAACCCTGAGGCCATGCCCAAGCTGCGCATCAACCGCCGCTATGCGGGCATGGCCGGGGGCAAAGATGCCGCTCATAAATATATTCAGGATCAGCTCAATGAGGCGCGCTGGTTTATCAAAAGCCTGCAAAGTCGTCAGGAAACCATTTTGAAAGTGGCTCGGGCAATTGTGGATAAGCAGAAGGATTTTTTTAGCAACGGTCCGGAATCCATGCGCCCCATGGTGCTGCGCCATATCGCTGAAACCGTGGAAATGCATGAATCCACGGTTTCCCGGGTGACCAACCAGAAATACATGGTTACTCCCCGAGGTCTTTTCGAGTTCAAGTACTTTTTTTCCAGTCATGTGGGAACAGACAGTGGCGGCTCAGCATCAGCGACGGCCATTCGCGCCCTGCTCATCAAATTGACCCAGGCGGAAAATCCCAAACATCCTTTAAGTGATGCAGAAATTGCCAAGGTTCTCGCCGATCAGGGCATTCAGATTGCCCGCCGGACGGTAGCCAAATATCGGGAAGCGGCTAATATCCCGCCGGCAAGCCAGCGTCGGCGGCTTTAGTTTTCGACGTCCATAATACAGGGTTTTTTGTGGCGGCGGTTGGCGCTACACTGAAGCCGGACCCCGATCAGGGGCGATTATCATAAACAATCCTCGCAAGAGGACAGGAGAGCGCCATGCAAATTACCATTACCGGTCAGCACCTGGACCTGACAGAAGCCCTGAAAAACCATGCAGAAGAGAAAATCGGCAAGCTTGATCGACATTTTGATCAGGTGATTGATGCCCGGGTTGTTCTGAAACATGCGCCCCATGAAAATCCCGAAAATACCGCTGATGTGACTATGTATGCGGCTGGTCATGTGTTTCACGCCGTATCCCAGCATGCCGACATGTATCGCGCCCTGGATCTGGTCACCGAAAAACTGGAAAGCCAGATTGATAGTTACAAGGAAAAACGCCAGGACCGGCGTAATGATAATCCCTCCGGTCTGGCAGCCATTGCCGAGATGGAATGACCCTCAACCATGACGACTCTGCCCTTAACTCCCCAACAAGTTCTGATTGATCCTCCGGTTACGGATGCCGGAGCCGTGCTGGACGCCTTGGCGGCGCTTCTCGCAGAGTCGACCGGACAAACAGCTTCCGTCATTGCTGAGGCCCTGAAAAGTCGTGAAGAGCAGGGTTCTACTGGAATCGGTCATGGTGTCGCGCTTCCCCATGCCCGCATTGACGGCGTAACTGAAGTGGCTGTGGCGGCCCTGCGCAGTGCTCAGGGAATCCCCTTTGCCGCACCGGATGGTCTGGAGGTGCAGGTATTTATTGCGGTGGCCGTACCCAAAACGGCGGCTACGGCTCACCTTGAAATTCTTTCGACCCTGGCGGTACGTTTGGCCTCTGAGGCAGTGCGTGCAGACTTGCTCAAGGTGCACAATGCCGAAGGATTCTTTACCGCAATGACCCATTCTGATTAGTTTTTAGGAAAGACGCAGACATGGAAAGACAAATCAGTCTGCGTCGGCTTTGCGAAGATCTCCACAAGGAGATGTTCTGGGATTGTCTGCATCGACCGGATAAGGATTGCCAGCTGTGTGGCGACCCCTGGGCGGAAGACGATATCGGTGGCGCGGCTCTGGTCGGTTTTCTGAATTTTATTCGTCCCCACGTCGTACAAATAGCCGGAACTTGTGAACTTCAGTTTCTACGGGATAACCCCCTGAGTTTTGAGCAATTTCTGACGGGAAAGCTGAGCCTGTTGGTACTGTGCGAAAGTGAAACGCTGAGTCCAGAGCTTCTGGAGGCACTGCGGTCCCGGCAAGTGGCGGTCATGACGACTGCGTTGGAGGCCCCGAAGGTGCTTGCCCGTCTGCAACTTTACCTGCATCGCGAGCTGGCTCCCCGGCAGCAAGTGCATGGAGTGTTGGTGGATGTGCTGGGCATTGGGTTGTTGTTGCAGGGCGAGGCCGGTATCGGCAAAAGCGAGCTGGCGCTGGAGCTGGTTAGCCGTGGTCACCGTCTGGTAGCCGATGACAGTGTATTATGTGTGCGTGAGGCGCCTCAGGTGATCACCGGCCATTGTCCGGCTCCTTTGCGGAATTTTCTGGAAGTGCGGGGCCTGGGTATTATCAACATCCGGGAATTTTTTGGCGCGGCGGCTATCGTTCGTTCCAAACGCATTCGTCTGGTGGTCGAAATTCAGGATATGCAGGATATGGAGCTGGCCGACATCGACCGACTGCAGGGTAAGGTCGACAATCTGGATATTCTGGGGGTTCCGCTGACGCGCTTGCGCATTCCGGTTTCGGCAGCGCGCAATCTTGCCGTGCTGGTGGAAGCAGCGGCCCGCAGCCAGTATGTGAAAGAGTCCGGAGGCGACATGCTCGCTGACTTTGAAGAACAGGTACGTCTGAGTGTCGGGGAGGAATGATGGCGGAGCGGGACTTCATTATTGTCAGCGGACTGTCAGGATCGGGAAAATCCACGGTGCTCCAGGCGCTCGAAGATCAGGGGTATTATTGTGCGGATAATTTGCCCGCTACCCTGCTGGTGGCCTTTGGCGCGCAGCTGGCGCATCGCGAGGGGCAGTCATTATTGGCGGCCGTCAGCATAGATGTGCGTAATCGCGATTTTTTTGCGGCCTTGCCACAGGCCCTCAAAGATTTACGGGATGCGTATGGACTGCATCCACGTATTTTGTTTCTGGAAGCGGGCGAAGACACCCTGTTGCAGCGCTACAGCGAAACCCGCCGCCGCCATCCCCTGACCGATGACAGTGCGGCTACTCCCGGTGAATCCCTGCTGAAAGCTTTGCAAAGAGAGCGGGAAATGGTGCAACCTCTCGCTGATATGGCTGACAAAAGGCTGGATACTTCACGGATCAATACCCACCAGTTGCGCCTGCGGGTGCAGGCCTGGAGTCTGGCGTCGCAGCACTATGGCAATTTGGTATTGCTGCTCCAATCTTTTGCCTTCAAGCGCGGGCTGCCACTGGATTCTGATTTTGTGTTTGATCTGCGTGCCTTGCCCAATCCGCACTATGATCCGGAGTTGCGGGCTTTAACGGGGCGCGATACTGCCGTACAGGCTTTTTTGGCAGGGCGTCCAGAGCTAGAGACCGCGCTGGAATCCTTGCGGAGTTTTTTGCAGGTGTGGTTACCCCCCTTTGCCCGGGAACATCGTAATTATGTGACGGTATCCCTGGGTTGTACGGGGGGGCAGCACCGCAGTGTGTACATGGTGGAAGTTCTGGCGCGTGAATTACTGGGTAAAGGCCAACGCATTCTGATTCAGCATCGTGAACTGAATATCACCGAGACTTTGACATGATTCACCTTGTTCTGCTCACCCATGCAGGTATGGGCGTGGCATTTGCCAATACCCTGGAACATATTTTCGGCACCATGCCAGCAGCCGTCGAGGTTGTGGAGATTCTGCCCGACGCTAATCCCGAAACCGGGCGCAAGCGCCTGTGGGAATTCATTGAAAAACTGCCGGAAGGTGATGCCATGCTGATTCTCAATGATCTTTACGGAGCAACCCCGGCAAACCTGATTCCGGCGATTCTTCCCGAAGACCGCGTAGCAGCCATCAGCGGTTTGAATCTGGCGATGCTGCTGCGGGCCTTATCGCGGCGCGAAGAAGGTTTGGCCGCAGCCCGTCAGGGGGCCTTGGATGGGGCTGTGCAGGGAGTTGTAGATATTCTTGCTCTGCGTGCTGTACCACGTACCTGACCATAAGCCTGGAGCGGGTGGCGGTCATTCGCCACAATGTCCGGTGTTGCTGGCGCTATGGTCGCACATTCGCTGTCAGGTTATGCTGAAAACAATTTGAGTCTGACCTTGTTGTCGGGGAGTATGTGTTGTGACGGTCCGTGTTGACTATCCTATTATTAATTCGTTGGGCTTGCATGCCCGGCCTTCGGCGAAGTTTGTCAGTCTTTCGGCACGTTACCCCTGTGCTGTCTGGCTGGAGCGCGATGCTCAGCGGGTCAATGGTAAAAGTATCATGGGCTTGATGACCCTGGCCGCAGCCCAGGGAACCATTCTGACGTTGGAAACCGAAGGAGAGGGAGAGCAGGCCTGTGCCGATGCCTTGCTGGCGCTGGCTAAGGACCGATTCGGGGAAGATGCATGAGTTTTGAACTGGCAGGTATAGGGGCTTCTGGTGGCATTGCGATTGGCACAGCGCTGGTGCTGGAGCCGACGACGCTGGATATTCCCGAACATCTTCTGGCTCCAGAAGCTGTTGAGGCAGAAGTGCTGCGCTTACGTGCAGCTCTCAGCACTGCCCGTGATGAACTTTTTGCGGTACGTGACGTGATTCCTGCCGACGCACCCCAGGATACCCGCCTGTTTATTGATGCGCATCTCCTGATGCTGGATGACCCAGCCTTGCGGGAAAGACCGTTACGTTCCATTCGCGAAGATCACCGCAATGCGGCCTGGGCCATTCAGCTGGAACGGGAACGCCTGCTGGAAATTTTTGACCGCATGGAAGATGCCTATCTGCGTGCCAAGCGTGAAGACATTATTCAGGTGACCGATCGGGTGTTACGGCAGCTCGTTGGCTGGGAGCCGCCGACGCTGCAGAGTGCGGAAGGACAAATCATCATTGCTGAAGAGTTGAGTCCTGCTGATACCGTGCTCATGAAAAAGGACAAGGTCCTGGCCTGGGTGACCGACTTTGGTGCTGCGAACTCGCACGCCGCCATTCTCGCACGGAGTCTTGGACTGCCAGCAGTCGTTGGCGCCCATTCTGCCAGTCGTCTGCTACGTAGCGGCGACATGGTCATTGTCGATGGTGATCAGGGCATTATTCTGGTGGCACCGGACGCGCTGGTACTGCGACAGTATCAAGGTTTACAGGAACAACGACAGCGCCGCCGCCGGCTTCTGGAAGAACAACGGGATCTGCCCGCCATTACTGCAGATGGTGTAGAAATTCATTTGCGGGCCAACATCGAATTACCGGACGACTCCAGTCTGGTGCGGCGCATGAATGCCGATGGTGTGGGGCTGTATCGCAGTGAGTTTCTGTTTATGAATCGTCCCGATATTCCTGATGAAGAAGAGCAGTATCAGGCCTTTTCCCGGGTGGTGACCGAAATGGCGGGAGCCCCCGTGACCATCCGCTCGTTGGATATTGGTGCCGACAAGGGGTTAAGTGACGACGAAACGACCACACATAATGCCCTGAATCCGGCTTTGGGTTTGCGTGGACTACGCCTTTGTCTGCGTCGTCCCGAGTGGTTTCGCCCACATTTGCGGGCCATATTGCGGGCTTCGGCCCTGGGGCCGGTGCGTTTGATGCTGCCGATGCTCAGCAGTATGAGCCAATTGCTGCAAAGCCGGGCGCTGGTAAGTGAATTGCAGGCAGAATTGCGTGGCGAGGGGCTGCCCTGTGATCCGGATATGCCTCTCGGGATTATGGTAGAAGTGCCCGCCGTGGCCATGGCCGCGCACTATTTTGCCGGTTGTGCCGATTTTTTCTCCATCGGGACCAACGATCTTATTCAATATGCCCTGGCGGTTGATCGTGGCGATGATGATGTCAATGATCTTTTTGATCCGTTGCACGTCGGCGTCCTGGCTTTGATTCAGCACACCATTGCTGCCGGGCGCGCCAAGGGTATTCCAGTAGCCATGTGTGGCGAAATGGCAGCCAATCCGGCCTTTACACCATTACTGCTGGGCTTGGGTTTGCGGGAATTCAGTATGTATCCGGGCGCAATTCCCGAGGTGAAGGAAATTATTCGCCAGACATCCATTGCCGAAGCCGAACAGTTGGCAATGGGTGCTCTGGCGGGAGAATTTTCTGTGGCCCTGGAGACCGGCCATAGCTAGATCACCCATGCACCGTATGGGGGTCGGGTTGATACTGCTCCTGTTGCTGCTGCTCATCGGAATGTTTGTTTTCTGGTTCATCGGTGGCCCCCGTATTGTTCTGGAAGAAGTTCTCGCTACCCGCCTGCAGGCCCCCGTACATCTGCAGGCCAATCCCCGCTTTTATTGGGGCAAGCAGCAATTGCAGGTGACCCTGCAAGGCTTGCGGATCGGAACACAAGCTCAGCCCCGCTTGCAGTTACGGCGACTGATGTTGAGCTTGCTTTGGCGACCCCTGCTTACCGGGCATGTAAAAATCCAGCAGATTTTTCTGGATCAGCCTTCTGTGTATGGTCCCTGGCCAGCCAGCCCGGGCTCGGCAGCTTCTTCCGCCAATATGAATGTCAGTCTGCCGGGAGACATCCAGATCCGCGATGGCAGTTTGCGCTGGTCTGGTCTGGCGGGACATGTCTTACAGCTGTCCGATGTGCAGGCCAGTTTCCCTCGTTCTGGTGCCGGGGCCGCTACCGGACGCTGGTTCTGGAATCAACATGCGGGTCAAGGCCGTTTGCAAATGGATATTCACTCCACCAGAGGACTTTCTCTGCGCAATTTGCAATTGCTGATTGGCACTCGTCAGGTTCCCGATGCCCTGAGTCTCCAGATGCCGCGCCTGGAAATTCAGGATAAAACTCTGCAGATTCCCGCGCTGCAGGTCCGTTGGCAAGATAATCATGAGCGGCGGATGGAGCTTTCCCTGCAGGATTTACAGGCCCAGCCAGGGCTGCAGAAAATTGCGCTGCGCAGCGCGACACTGCAAGCCGGATCAGATTTTCACATGCAGATTGATCATGCCCGGTTTTCCTGGGCGCAATGGACCGGTCAGGCAGGCTATGTCCTCAGTGCAGAACATCTGCCTGAGCTGGCTAAAAAATGGGGATTATCCTGGCCGAAATTGACGAATCCCAAGGTCCCGCGATATTTCAAAATGAGTGGCAAACTGGTCTGGAAAAATCCCCGCTTCGACTGGAGCATCCGCCAGGGACTGCTGGATAGCAGTCCCTGGTCTGGAAACATTACGGGAACCTGGCAACCCCTCAAAATTCATCTGGCTTTACAGATCCAGCGCCTGAACCTTGGTGCCTATCTCCCCGCGCCCAAAGCGGGTCCAGGAGCGGTACTACCCAAGCTTCCCGCAACCTGGCCGATCACCGGCTCATTGCAGATCGGACAGCTGATCTGGGGAAAAATCCGGGCGGAGGATGTGCTTATCCGTAGTCGGAAACCATGATCCAGATTGCCGACATATTGCTGGCCTGGTACGGCGAAAATGGCCGTCATGATCTGCCCTGGCGACAAACCCGGGACAGTTACCGCCTGTGGCTTGCGGAAATCATGTTGCAGCAAACCCAGGTGGAAAGTGTCAGGCCCTATTACCAGCGGTTTCTGGACGCCCTGCCCAATTGGGAGGCTTTGGCTGTTGCGCCCCAGGATCAGGTGCTGGCCTTGTGGAGCGGTTTGGGCTACTACGCCCGGGCCCGCAACGCCCAACGTGCTGCGCAAAAAATCATGACGGATTTTGCGGGTGAATTTCCCGATACGCCGGAAAGTGCAGAAAGTCTCCCGGGAGTGGGGCGCAGTACGGCTGCTGCAGTACTGGCCAGTGCTTTTGCCCAGCAACGCCCTATTCTCGATGCCAATGCCCGCCGTGTCCTGATCCGGACCCAGGCCATTCGTAGTGATCCCAAGGCCAGCAAGACCCTGCAGCATTTGTGGAAGCTGGCTGAGGCGCTGACGCCCGCTGATGCCCACACCTACAATCAGGCCATTCAGGACTTCGGCGCAATGATTTGCGTTCCACGGCATCCCCACTGCGACGCATGCCCATTACAACAGCGTTGCCTGGCTTATGCGGGCGGTTTAAGTGAACAACTGCCGCTGCCCACCCGCAAGCCGGAAAAACCCGATCGCTGCATTTTTTTTCTGCAATTAGATGATCGTAGTGGACGGATATTTCTCGAAAAAAGACCGGATTCTGGCATATGGGGTGGGCTCTGGTGTCTGCCTCAATTTAACCCGGAAGGTTCGTCGCCCCCCTTCCTTTGCAATGATCAGCAAAAGGCTCTTGCCGATGGGATCCTGCTGCGCGAGCGGGTAAGACAGTTCTGTGTCCTCCGTCATGGTCTTACCGTAGAAGTAAAGGCGCTGACAATGGTTCAGAAGCATGTATTTACCCATTTTCAATTACACTTCCGCTGCATTCTCGCGACGGTGCAAGACGATCAAATTGTGCCGGGTGTCGCAGATCAGATTTTGACAGGACGTTGGTTTACCCGGGAAAATGCCCTGGCAGAAGGATTGCCAACCCCTGTTCGCAAGATTCTCAGTCAGACTTCGTAACTTGCCCGAGAGACAGGTTCAGGTAAGATGGGCGGCGTCTCCTTAATATCCTGATGTTCTAGTGAGGAAGTTTCTTATGTCTCGAATGGTGCAATGCGTAAAACTGGGTCACGAAGCTGAAGGTCTGGATCGTCCCCCTTATCCTGGCCCACTGGGCGCGCGTATTTATCAGGAAGTTTCCAAGGAAGCCTGGCAGGGTTGGCTGAAGCATCAGACGATGTTGATTAATGAATATCGTCTTTCGCCGATAGATCCCAAGTCCAGAACTTTTCTGGAAAAACAGATGGAAGCCTACTTTTTTGGTGACGGCGCGCAGCAACCTGAAGGCTTTGTTCCGCCTTCTGCCTGAGCAGTTCAAAAACAACCCGGAGGAAGTCGTTTCGACAGCCTCCCATATTTCCCATCCTCTCCATAAGCTGTTTCTCCGGCGTCGTCGTTGAATGACGACAGGCGCGCGCGGCGTCAGATCATCCATTTATTACAAAATCCTTTCCACCTGTCGCTAACAAGTGACGTATTACCATGCGTTCCGGGGTGGCGGCGATCGCTGCCAGGCTATGGGATAAACCAGGGACTTATTTTTATCTGACTGATAGTTAAGCGCAAATAATTTTGCACCGGGAGTTTTCGTGCCCGCTTTTTTATTGGCTGGAGATGGGACGTTAAGGTTGATTCTGCCTGTTTCAGCGCCATGAATTTTTTATATTTTATTTTCTTATTATAATCATTAACTTAAAAAGTTGGCACGCGTTATGCTATGAGGTTATCGCTGCTGAAACAGCGCCGCTACAAGCGGAAATCTGGAACCACCTTTTGAGGAGAGCTTATTTATGAAGAAAATTGTTGCCCTGACTGCTGCATTGTCTTTCTTGACTGCTACTGCTGCTTTTGCGACCACCGAAGTGCCTGCCAAGGCTCCTGAAAAGATGGTTGAGCACAAAGCGCCTGAGCACAAAATGGTAAAGAAAGCCGAGCACAAGAAAATTGAGCACAAGAAAATGGTGAAGAAGGCTGAAATGAAGAAGCCTGAAATGGCAAAGAAAATGGAAGAAAAGAAGGCTGAACCAGCTGCATAAGTAGCTTCAATCCGCAGCCTGATGGCGCGGAGTTCAGTTGTGCAGATGAACCCGGGGAATCTTCTCCGGGTTTTTTACGTCCGATAAATCTAAAAACGGCAGTTGCCGTGGGTGCTTTTTGCTCCATTGTTCCTTGCCTGTTGTTCTAAGGCTCATCCTGCTGTCAGGAGAGAACTCGCCCTACGGGCTCAAACAGCTCTCCTGACGGGCGCTGGATTTCGCCAAGAACAACAACGGCTCGAAACAAAAGTCGCTGCA
>Ga0172382_10000556_pt1 | contig 70517 bp, 64 predicted proteins | sample Leawel138RmetaG_FD_122245 | JGI IMG/M metagenome (GOLD analysis project Ga0172382, IMG submission 122245) | Leachate microbial communities from a municipal landfill in Southern Ontario, Canada - Leachate well 138R metaG | ecosystem: Engineered > Solid waste > Landfill > Unclassified | place...
CATTGCTCCATGGCTGGCGGCCCTCCGGGCTGCCTTCACTCCCGCCTGAGCCCGGCTTCCCTGCGGGAAAACCCGCCGGTCTCAGTCGCTCCTTCAGCGCTCATCCCTGATATTCCGCAATGGTTATGTCCCGCTACCTCCTATCGCAGTAAATTTTAAAACCTGATCCTTAAATTTTAAAATCATCACTTTAATTGGCGCGATGTTATAGGGTTGTGTGTTTAATCTCCTGTTACGGGGAGCTAGTTGTTGGCGGCCATGTTGCCGATGAGCACATTGGTTGCCACGATATTAGAGCGATTAACTGCGCTTAGTACTGCGGCCATACTGGCTTCAACAATATCGGTGCTTTTGCCGACGCCACAGAAACGCTGGCCATTAATATTTGCGTGAATATAAGTGATCGCCTCTGACTGCTCATTGTCGCCCAAAGTGTGCTCGGAGTAATCCATGACCACCATGGTAATCCCCAAGGCTTTGTTTAATGCTGAAATAAACGCATCTAATAAGCCCTGTCCATCGCCGTCGATAGCGATGTTAGCGCCATGCAGCAACAGCGTGGCCTTTAACTGATCGCGTTCATCTTTACGGGTTAATTGGTAGTCTTGCAAGCTAATATCCTGATCGGTAGACAAGTAGGTTTGCTGAAATGCTGACCAGATATCGCTGGAGCTGACTTCGCCCTCGCTGATTTCTGCCAATTGCTGCACTTGACTGCTGAAATCGACTTGCAACCAGCGCGGTAATTTTAAATCGTATTCTTGCTCTAACACATACGCTATACCGCCTTTGCCTGACTGGCTATTAATGCGAATTACTTGCTGATAATCACGTCCCAAATCTTTAGGGTCGATAGGCAAGTAAGCTACCTGCCAGTCGCCGCCGGGTTGGTAGTGTTGTAAGCATTTTTTAATGGCATCTTGGTGGCTGCCCGAGAAAGCAGTGAAAACCAGCTCGCCTGCATAAGGGTGGCGAGGGTGCACCGGTAAATGCGTACACTCGGTGACCACTTTAATGATGTTATCCATGTTGGCCAAATCCAATTGAGGATCAATGCCTTGGCTGTATAAGTTCATCGCCATGGTGACAACATCCATATTGCCGGTACGCTCACCGTTGCCTAATAAGGTACCTTCGACACGATCCGCGCCAGCCAACAGGCCAAGTTCGGCCGCGGCCACGCCACAGCCACGGTCATTGTGGGTGTGCAAACTGATGATAAGCGCATCGCGGCGCGCAATATGATCACATACCCATTCTATTTGATCGGCATAGATGTTGGGGGTGGACATTTCTACGGTAGAGGGTAGGTTGATGATAACCGGTTTGTCTGTTGTAGGTTCCCAGATGTCGGTAACCGCATCGCAAACTTCTACCGCAAAATCCATTTCAGTGCCGGTAAAACTCTCCGGGGAGTACTGAAATATCCATTTGGTGTCGGCATACTGCTTGGCCTGTTCTTTGATGTAGGTGGCACCATCAACGGCGATTTGTTTGATTTGCTCTTTATCTAACGCAAACACTTGATCTCTCTGCACGATGGAGGTGGAGTTATACAAGTGCACAATAGCGCGGCGAGCTCCTTTTAACGCTTCAAAGCTACGCTTTATCAAGGGTTCACGTGATTGGGTTAATACCTGAATAGTGACATCTTCAGGAATTAAATCCTGTTCAATAATTTTGCGTACGAAATCAAAATCAGTTTGGGATGCCGCGGGAAAGCCTACTTCAATTTCTTTAAAGCCGACTTCCACTAACAATTGAAACAGAGCAAGTTTTTGCTCTGGATTCATTGGCTCAATCAGTGCCTGATTGCCATCACGTAGATCAACACTGCACCAGCGCGGAGCCTGCTGTAGTACCCGGTCGGGCCAGCGGCGATCCCGCTTGTTGATGGGCGCAAACGGTTTGTATTTACGGTGATCAAAAGCTGTGCTGATTGACATGATGTTTTATTCCTTAATTCCTTGGGTAAATAATGTGTTACGGGCTGTTGAGTTGTGCCTTTTTAATTAAGCAGCGGGTAGATGCTTTCAATCACAGGTAGGCTGCTTGGCTCTTGTGGAGATTCAGAAGCTATACCCTTGTGGGGATTGAGCTCCCTACCTGTGATTGAGCGGATAGTTTAGCTTGGGTTGGGTAGTGAATGATGGCGAAGTGGCTTTCTATATGAATGTTATTTGCGTTTTTTGACTACTAATATATCTATATTGAGTTATTATCTCTATGTTGAATAATACAAAGAGTTAGAAGAGCTATAAATGGCAATAAAACTGGACCGAATCGATAAACATATATTGACCTTGATGCAGCGCAATGGCCGTATCAGTAACCTGGAGCTGGCAGAGCAGGTGGGCTTGTCGCCGACGCCCTGTTCTCGACGTGTTAAGCGCCTAGAGGAGTCTGGTATTATTGATCGCCACGTTACCCTCTTGAATGCTGAGGCGTTGGGTTTAAACCTAACCGCTTTTGTTAGTATTGCGATGGATAGACATACCCCTGAGCGCTTTACGAAATTTGAACAGGCGATAGCAGCATTTCCTGAGGTGCTGGAGTGTAGTGTAGTCACCGGTCAGTCTGCTGATTTCTTATTAAAAGTGGTGGTTAAGGATATGCGCCATTACGAGCAGTTTTTGCTGGGGCAATTAACCGGAGTAGAAGGTGTTAGTGGCGTTCATTCCAGTTTTATGTTGCGCAAAGTCGTTAATAAAACTGAATTGCCTTTAGGGTAGGTTTGGCTGCAGGATATAGTTCAAACCCAATGTATTGCTTGGTAAGCACAAGCATAACTACATTGAGTAGTACCTAGTGAGAGCCTTCTGAGGAGCTTAACTAGCGTATTGATTTGTGTCGGGTTAGCCTTGTATCGTTCGTACGTTACTAATATGAGTTATGTAGTTATATGCGTTATATAGATTCGGCAAGTATTGAAGAGTTAGAAGCGTTTTTACTGAGCCATCCAGCAACCGAAATGATGGAAGTTTTGGTGGTTGATATTAATGGTATTTTGCGCGGCAAGCGCATTCCTGCATCTGAGTTTAGAACTTTTTTTACCAAGGGTTTAAAAAGTGCTGCTTCCAGCTTGTTGATGGATACCAGCGGTGATGTTACCGATGCGATAGGTGTTGGAGTTAAAGATGGTGACCCAGATAAGGTTATTTATCCAATAAAGGGAACCTTGGCAACAGTGTCGTGGTTGTCTTCTAACATTGCGCAGGTATTTGCCAGTTATCGCGAGCTAGATGGCAGCAGCTGTGATTTGGATCCGCGTAATGTATTGCGCAATGCGTTGCAACCCTTAACGGATATGGGATTGAGAGCAGTGGTTGCAACGGAGTTAGAGTTTTATTTATTAGAGCCAGGCGATAGCGAAATCCCGCGGCCCAAGCTGCCAATAGTGCCTGGCACATCTATCCGCCAGCCTGGTATACAGTACTCTATGATGAGCGATTTGTGGGAGCATGATGAGTTTTTAACTTCTGTGCGCAATACCTGCGAAGAACAAAATATACCTGCGACCACCGTGCATTCCGAGTTTGCCGGTGGTCAGTTTGAAATAAACTTACATCATAATAGTGATGTGGTAGTGGCTTGCGATCAGTCAATGCTATTAAAGAGAGCTATCAAAGGCTGTGCTCACGAACATGATTTGGGGGTGACGTTTATGGCTAAACCCTTTGCAGCCTCATCAGGTAGCGGTTTGCATATCCATATCAGCTTATACGATCAGCAGGGCAATAATATTTTTGCTGATAGCAATTCCTCCGAGATCCCTCCTATCACCGATAAATTGCGTCACGCGATTGGTGGTCTGTCTGAGCTGATGGCCCCGAGTATGGCTATCTATTGCCCTAACGCTAATTCTTATCGGCGTTTGCAACCCGAAAGCTTTGTACCCTTGCAACCTAACTGGGGTTATAACCATCGTGGTGTTTCTTTGCGTATACCGGTATCTGGTTTGAAAGATACTCGGGTAGAGCATCGCGTTGCTGGTGCTGATGCTAATCCTTATTTGGTGATGGCGACTATTCTTGCGGGTATTCACTATGGCCTAACCCTGCAGTGTGATCCAGGCCCTATGATCGACGAAGGCGAAGAGGTAGAAGAGCAGATTACGCTCCCGATTCGTTGGGAGGCGGCCTTGGAAAAATTTAGAGAGGACACGGTGCTGCCTCAATATATAGGCGAGCACTATAGCTGGCTCTATTGGCAGATTAAAAAGCAGGAAGCGGAAAATTACCACAAGCAGATTAGCCCTTTGGATTACCGCTGGTATTTACGAGCGGTGTGAGCCCCCTATGACTTCTTTATCGCAACATAATTTATCACTACCACATTGTAACTCCTACTATGCGGCCAGCTTAAATCAGCAGCTTGGTTTTTCGTCACTAGAGGGTGAGTTGCGCGCAGATGTCTGTGTGGTTGGTGCTGGTTTTACAGGCATATCCACCGCTCTAACACTGGCCGAGCGCGGCTATAGCGTAGTGGTGTTGGAGCAACATCGGGTCGGCTGGGGGGCTTCTGGGCGCAATGGAGGTCAGTTGCTTGGCGGTATTAGCGGCGACGCTAAATTGTTAAAAGCTGCGGGGCCAAGCTATGAAGAGATGATCTTGACCATGGGATTTCGTGGCCATGAAATCATTGAGCAGCGGGTGCAAAAGTATGGAATAAAATGCGATCTAAAGCACGGCTCCATGGAGGTCGCTTTCAAGGCTCGGCAATTACGTGAGCTTGAAGACTATTTGGAAATGCTCGCTAAATACGGCTTGGCAGATCAAAGTAAAATGGTGACAGCAGCGGATATGCCTACGGTATTGGCGACCGAGGCTTACATTGGGGGCATGATCAATAACCGTAATGGCCATTTACACCCTTTAAACCTCTGCGTAGGTGAGGCTAAAGCTGCGGCAGATTTAGGGGTGAAAATCTTTGAGAGCACAGAAGTACTGGATATTCAGCATGGTGATAAACCTGTTGTTATCACGGCTTCTGGCCGGGTAATAGCCGATAGTGTCGTTTTGGCAGGCAATGCTTACTTAAAGCTGGAGCAAAAAAAGTTAGGCGGTTTAATCTTTCCGGCAGGTAGTTATTTAATCGCAACAGAACCTTTAACCGAGGCGGAAGCGCAGGCTCTGAACCCTAAAGATATGGCTGTTTGCGACGTCAATACGGTATTAGACTACTATCGGTTGAGCGCCGATAGACGGATGATTTTTGGCGGCCGCTGCAATTATTCAGGGCGCGCTCCTCGCAGTATTCGGGCTACTATGGAGCCGCGTATGCTGGAGATATTTCCGCAGCTACGCGGTAAAAGTATTGATTTTGAATGGGGTGGCGACATTGGTATTGTCGTTAACCGTGTCCCTATGTTGGGCAGGGTAGATAAAAATATCTTTTATGCGATGGGTTATTGCGGTCATGGTATTAATGTCAGCCATTTGGCTGGTGAAATAATGGCCGATGCCGTTGCCGGCACCTTCGAGCGGATGGATGTGTTTGAAAAAGTTCGTCATATTCCCCTTCCTCTTGGGCGCCAATTTGGCAGCCAAATGTTGGCGCTGGGTATGCTTTATTATCGTTTGAAAGATGTTTTAACCTAGTGGTCTAGCTATACTACGGGGCTACTTAATAGTTGTTATTTAAAATAATCTATCCAAATATATAGTTTGTAAAAGAGAGTTGTCATGGCCAGTAGTGCATTAGAACAAACCTACCGTTTAGTTATATCCTGCCCCGATAAGGTTGGTATCGTTGCCCGTGTGGCACAGTTTGTCGCAGACCATGGTGGTTGGTTGACTGAGGCCAATTATCACTCTGATCCTGATAGTGGCTGGTTTTTTATGCGCAATGAGATCAAGGCTAAGTCGCTGAGCATTGGTCTGCCAGAGTTTGAGGAAGCTTTTAAAGGTTTGGCCGATGAATACCAGATGCGGTGGTATATTCGCGATTCCTCAGTGCCACAAAAAGTAGTGATTTTTGCCAGCCACGCCTCCCATTGTCTGGCAGATATTTTACATCGCTGGCACAGTAAAGAGCTCTTTTGCGATATCCCTTGTGTTATCTCTAACCATGAAAACTTGCGCAGTATGGTCGAGTGGCATGGCATTCCATTTCATTATGTACCGGTGGATAAAGACAATAAATCTGTCGCATTCGATAAAATGAATGACATTATCGAGCGTCATGATGCCGAGACTATTGTTTTAGCGCGTTATATGCAGATCATCCCCCCCAATCTTTGTCGTCAGTATGCAGGACGTTTAATCAATATCCATCATAGCTTTTTACCATCCTTTATCGGTGCCAACCCGTATCAAAAAGCTTATGAACGTGGGGTTAAACTGATTGGTGCAACCAGCCATTATGTTACTGAAACCTTAGATGAGGGCCCCATCATTGAGCAAGACGTCATTCGTGTTAATCATCGCCATAGCAAAGATGATTTAGTGCGTCTTGGCAAAGATGTTGAAAAATCAGTGCTGGCGCGGGCCTTGCGTAACCATCTTGAAGATAGGGTGATGGTACAGGGTAATAAAACGGTGGTCTTTGGCTGATTGTCGACTTATTTCTGGTTTGTTTGTGTCGGCTACAAAGTTTGTGATGCGTGCTTGTATTACCAACTTGGTTTTGTCTATGATGCCAGAAGATAAATACAAATAGAGCGTTTTTATGATTCAGGAATCGGTAGTTTACGGTTGCATTAAAGATTTATTGTTAAGCGATAATACGCAAGAGGCTCAACAGCATCGCTTGAATAACCAAAAGGTGATGATGTCACTACCTAGTATTGAAGATTGGCCATTGTTGAGCCGTGAAATGTTTTCCATGCCGGTTCAAGTGGTGTCTGGTGATGATGCACATACTGATGTAATGCATTTTGGTACCTCTTATAAGGGTGTTGAACATGAGTGGGAAATGTGGATTCAGAAGTTTGAAAGCATGCTGAAAAGCATGTATTGGGTGTCGGCCACGGTGCACCTTGAAACAGAGTATAATGGACGCCATACGTTTACTTGGGAGCCCGAAAGCAGTTTCCATGAGCCTAACGAAGATAAGCTGTCTGTGCGCTGTGAGTGGAGTCGCGAATCAGTCAGCTTCTAAGGTATTTGATATAAACAAGATTGTGTTTCTTTAAAATTAAAGCCTCTGGCAGTAGGTGTGAATGGCTAGTCAACAAAAAAAATGGTACCGACGTCGAGGCGTAAGGACAGTATTTTTGGCCTTGTTTGCCACTATATGTTTCGTTGGGGCAGCAATTTTTACTTTTGATGTAGATGCTTGGCAGATGCTGCAGTTTTTTGTGGTGTGTATAATTGGCTTGATCTGTATTATGGCGGCAGCTTTGGCTGCTACCGCCCTGCGGGTACTGCTTAAACGGTTGTTCTAGTCCTCCATATTGATATCTACTGCCAGGTCATTGGCAATCTCATCGAATGTATCGCTTAACTCATTCATATCCTGTGAGCTGGGTACGCTGATTGTTGCGGTAGCCTGGAATAGTGGCTCTGCGGTCATTGGTGCGCTGGTGACGTTGGTGTCCATTTCGATAACGTTAATGTTTCTCGCGGCTAAGGCGCGAGTCAGCTCACGAACGATACCCGGGCGGTCACCGCCGATGAGGGTGAGCTGGAGTTGTCGGTCGGCGAGCTGGATTGGGGAGGATAGATCGGGCAGGATGGTGATGGTTAAATCATCGTTATTTAGCGATGTTAGTGCCTGGCGTAAAATCTCGATACGATCTCGATCGGTTTGAACCCGAGTGATGCCAGTAAAGTGGCCTGCCAGCTGACTCATACGGCTTTCTAGCCAATTGCCGCCATGCTCCGAAACCGTGTTTGAAATACGCTCAACGATGCCGGGTTTGTCGACGCTAATAAAGTTGAATACAAGGGTGGTAGACATAGTTGGAACTCCTTTTATAGCTGAGATAAATATTTTTATCCGGCTGTTCGAATGACGCTAGCTCGATGAGTATAGCTTGAATGAAGTTTAAGGTGCAGTCATGATGCATATGCCTTTTGCCATTGATTAAACCGCATGTTGACAGTTTGAGTGAGTAGGTTTTAGTGACTGATTATATAGAAATACCTCCTGAAAAAATGCACCCTGATATATTACAAGCAGTGATCGAAGAGTTTATTACTCGTGAGGGGACCGATTATGGCGTGAGCGAATATTCGCTGGAGCAGAAAGTTGCGCAGGTTAAAACACAGCTGCATAGTAAACGTGCGATTATTGTTTTTGATCCGGTGACTGAATCCTGCACAATATTGGCTAAGGAGTGATATTAGCCAAAGGGTATTATTGGCAAAAAGTAATAATCGCTTGATCAAAAAAGCCTCGCTCGTGGTAATGGTTGTATGTTAGTGGTGAGAAAACTGCCTGTTTCGGGTATGCTTTTGATGATAATTTAATGACGTTATAATGTGGGCTCCTATGAGTTTTACCGTTGATGATACACTCGATACCAGTGGCTTGATGTGCCCTGAGCCGGTGATGATGTTGCACAATAAAATACGTGATATCACTAGTGGGGCCATTTTAGAAGTGGTTGCGACAGATCCTTCTACTGAACGGGATATCCCTAAATTTTGTATCTTTCTTGGTCATCAGCTACTGGAACAGCAAGATCGGGATAATAAGTATTTTTATTATATTCAGAAAAAATAATTTTCCCGTCATCTCAGGCTGTGACAGTTTGAATGGATGGTGCCCGGGTGTCTGTGAGTAGTCATCTCAATGGCCTAAATTATAATGTTTGAGGCAGCCACTCTTACCGAGTTTACCGATAATACCCCTATGACCGATATCGTACTGCACCGGCCTGATGACCTGATAGCCATCTTTAACCAATTATTTGTTGAAAGTGAAAATACCCAGTTGATACGCGGTGGTGACGAGCCTATTTATCTCCCCGCAGACAGCGAATGCAGTTTTCATCGATTGATTTTTGCCCATGGTTTTTTTTCCAGTGCGTTGCATGAAATTTCCCATTGGTGTATTGCCGGAGCGGAGCGTAGGAAAGTTTTGGACTATGGTTATTGGTATGCGCCCGATGGCCGTACTGAGCAGCAGCAGCTTGCATTTGAGCGAGTTGAAGTAAAACCACAGGCATTGGAGTGGATTCTGTCTAAGGCCTGCGGGAAAAAATTTCGTGTGAGTGTGGATAATTTAACTGGCGCTGAGACCAATACCCAAGCGTTTAAGCAAGCTGTGTATCAGCAGGTATTAGATTATGCTGAGCAAGGTTTGCCCAAGCGCGCGCAGCTTTTTTTCAATCGACTCTGCGCGTTTTATACAGTTAATTTAGTGAGTGAGTCGCACTGTTTTAGCCCCCACCCGTTTGCGCTTAGTGAACTTGCTTGAAGGAGCATACTATGGCGCCAACAGTATATTTAATCGATGCGTCTATTTATATTTTCAGGGCTTATTTTTCTATTCCTGATGAGTGGCACAGCTCTGAGGGCCGCTCTGTCAATGTCTTATATGGCTATACGCAATTTCTGTTAAAATTTTTGCAAGCGGCTCGGCCTGAGCACCTGGCCATTGCCTATGATGAAAGCCTGGGGGCTTGTTTTCGCAATGAAATATACCCGGGCTACAAGGCGAGCCGAGCTCTACCCGATGCAGAGTTGGCATTTCAGTTGTCAGCCTGCAAGCAATTAACTGAACGGATGGGTATAGCCTCTCTGGCGAGTGAGCGCTATGAGGCTGATGACATTATTGCCACCTTGGCCAGCACCGCGCAGCAACAGGGGCTACCGCTTGCGGTGGTGAGTCGCGATAAAGATTTGGGCCAGCTGATAAAAAAGAAGGCGGATTATCTGTGGGATTTCGCCAGTAATCAGCGTATTTATCAGCAAGATTTTTTTGCGCACTTTGCCGTGCGGCCAGATCAAATGGTCGATTATCTGGCCCTGGTAGGTGACAGTGCTGATGATATTCCAGGTGTGCCTGGTGTGGGTAAAAAAACAGCGGCCAGCTTATTACAGATGTTTGATAGTGTTGAAAATTTATACGTCAATCTCGATGCCGTTGCCGTTTCTAAGCTTCGTGGTGCCAAGGGCATTGCACAAAAACTGGCAGATCATCGCGAGCAAGTTGGCATGGCTCAGGATTTGGTGCGCTTGGAGGATAAGGTGCCAGTGGGGAGCTTTGAGCAGTTGCGCTGGCAACCACCGGCACGGCTAGAGATAGAGGCGTTTCTTGAACAGTATGGTTTGGCTAAGGCGTTTAACCGTCAATTAACTCACTGCTATTGGTGGCAAGAATAATGGCTAGTATAAGGATTGTTGCAGATGAAAATATACCCGGAGCCGCAGAGATGTTTTCTGCGCTGGGTGAGGTGCGTAGCGTCAACGGCCGTACTTTAACGCGGGAGCAGTTACTCGAGGCCGATGTACTATTGGTGCGATCGGTGACAGCTGTAAATAAAGCGTTACTAGAGGGGACTCCAGTACGGTTTGTAGCGACAGCAACCATTGGTATAGATCACTTAGATACCGCCTACCTTGACGCTAATAATATTGCTTGGGCGAGCGCGCCGGGCAGTAATGCTAATTCAGTGGTCGATTATGTCATCAGTACTTTTTGTCGGCTGGATGGTGTATTGGAACATGTGCTCAGTCATGGCGTGGTAGGTATCATTGGTATGGGCAATGTTGGCAGCCGTTTGTATCAACGGCTAGCTACGTTGGGTATAGAATGCCGAGCTTATGACCCGCTGATTGATCAGTCGCGTTATCCGATAATGACGGATTTAGATGCAGTGCTGGCAGCAGATGTTATCTGTATGCACACACCGCTAACGACTGATGGGCCTTTCCCTAGTATTCACTTGCTCAATCAGGATCGACTTAACCAGCTTGAGTTCGGTGCGGTTATTATTAATGCGGGGCGGGGCGGCACATTGGATAACCTCGCGTTGTATAACTTTCTGCAAAAGCGTGAAGACTTGTGCATTGTGCTTGATGTATGGGAGGCAGAGCCGACGATTAACTATGAGTTGATGAAGCGGGTTGATATTGCCAGTCCACATATTGCTGGCTACAGCATTGATGGAAAGTTAGCCGGAGCGGCGATGATTTACCAGGCTTGCTGCCAGTTTTTGGGTGTTGAAGTCGTTGCTGCGCCACAACCTCTCGATGATTTAGCCATTGTTGTGACCGAAAAACATAATGTTATTGAGGCAATGAAGGAGGCGGTATTAGCTTGTTACGATGTCGCCGCTGATGATCAGCGTTTGCGTGGTGCCATGCTGCATTGTGCGCCGGATGAGCGAGGTCTGGGTTTTGACCGTTTGCGTAAAAATTACCCGCAGCGGCGGGAGTTTTCTCACTGCGTGATTAGTAATCGTGACCAGCTGGATAAAGCTGTGCTTGACGGGCTGACCGCCTTAGGTTTTCGGTGAGCGCTGAAACAGCACTAAATCAACCGGCTTACTGCCGGTAATTCCTTTTGTTCAAAGTATTTTGGCTCTTATGTTTAAGTTAGGTTTAGTGGTTAACCCATTGGCAGGTATTGGCGGTCCTTTAGCCTTGAAGGGCAGTGATGATATCGTTGCGGCGGCAGCCATAGCGGCTAAAGATTTGCGCTCGTCGTTGCGGGCCACCGCAGCTTTGGCTGGTATTGCTACACCTGATAAAGTGCAGATTTATTGCTTTGCTGGTGCCATGGGTGAGTCTGCAGCCGCCGCGGCGGGCTTTTCACCCATAATTATTGGTGAGGCTTTGCAGCAACACAGTAATGCTGAGGATACCGTGTTGGCAGCGATGGCGCTGCGCGACTCAGGTGTAGATTTAATTCTGTTCGCCGGTGGTGATGGTACTGCGAGGGATGTTTTTCGTGGTGTGGGTAGTCAGTTTCCCGTATTGGGTGTACCTGCGGGGGTGAAGATGCATTCGGGCGTTTATGCGGTATCACCTCAGGCGGCGGGTGATCTGCTTAACCGCTTGATCGATGGATTGCTGGTGCATGTTGGTTTGGCCGAAGTGAGGGATATCGATGAGCAGGCATTCCGTCAGGGGCGGGTAACATCAAAATTTTATGGTGAATTATTAGTACCTACTGAAGGGCATTTTTTGCAGCAGACTAAAAACTCAGGAAGAGAGGTTGAGGTGTTAGTGATTCAGGATATAGCCGCTGATATTGTTGAGTCGATGGATGATGATACCTTGTACATCATTGGTCCAGGAACGACCACGCGAGCCATTATGGAGCAGCTTGGCCTGGACAATACTTTGCTGGGGGTTGATGTGATCCAATCCGGGCAGCTGATTGGTAATGATCTAAATGAACAACAATTACTGGCATGCATAACCGAGCACAGCGGACCGGTAAAGATTATTATCACCGCGATTGGTGGGCAGGGACATATTTTAGGGCGAGGTAATCAGCAGCTAAGCCCCAGTGTTATAAGAGCGGCCGGCTTGGAAAGTATTGTAGTGGTGGCGACCAAAACTAAAATTACTGAGTTAGAGGGGCGGCCTTTACTGGTCGATAGTAACGATCCGCAGCTCGATCAGCAGTTGTCGGGTTATCGGCAAGTTATTACAGGTTATCACGATGCGATCATCTATCCGGTGGGTTTGAATGCTAATGGAGATGCGAAAACGTTTTGAATATGCGAATAAATGAGCTGCGAGGCTATAAGCGATGAAGCAAATAATAACGGCGATTGCTCAAACATTAGCCGATAGCAACGGGAATGATGCCCGGCGTTGCTTCCATGGTCGTGGACAGTGTTTTGATGGTCTGGGCTTTATTAATGTTGATTGGTTTAATCCTGTGTTATTAGTCACTCTGTATCAATCACCTGATGAATCCCTTTGGAGTGAGTTTGTTGCCGATTTAACGCCGTTTCGGCAAGAGATAGGTAGTGTGCTGGTACAAAGGCGTTATTTGCGTGGCGGGCCAATAGAGGCGTTGTGGGGGGGTATCCCGGCCGAGGCTCAGGCTGTGGAGCAGGGGTTGAAGTTTGAACTGGCCTTTGGTGGCAAACAAAATTTTGGTTTTTTTCTTGATATGGCACCGGGTAGAGAGTGGCTTAAGCGCAGAGCCGAAAACAAGCGGGTGCTGAATTTGTTTTCTTACACTTGTTCGTTTTCAGTGGCGGCAATTGCCGGTGGTGCGAATACTGTATTAAACGTTGATATGAGCAAAGCTGCGCTGGACGTTGGGCGTGAAAACCATCGCTTGAATGGGCAGCAACAACGGTTGGCGCGTGATGTACAGTTTTTCCCCTATGATTTATTTCGATCATGGAAAAAAATCATCAGTCGAGGGCCATTTGACCTGGTTATTATTGACCCGCCATCACGGCAAAAGGGTAGCTTTATTGCCGAAACTGATTATGGAAAAGTTATTCGTCGTTTGCCGGCATTAATGCCCGATGGTGGTGCTATTTTAGCCTGCCTGAATGCGCCGGAGTTGGATCAGGGTTTTTTATTCGATTTGTTTGAGCGGGAGTGCCCTGAGGCGGTATTTGTTGAGCGATTAGAGAACCGGGCCGACTTTCCTGAGACTGATACTGGGCGTAGTTTAAAGATGTTACATTATACCTTGGCTGCAGCTCAGTAATGAGCGTGCTGCCGTTTTAGGTGCGGCTGCTCAGCATATATTGCAGGCACTGACTGATCATTATCGAAGAGCCGCTGTTGATGGCTTTGCGTAATTGGCTAATATTGGTTTTGGAATGTTCCATTACCGATGGCGGGAGTGCTTCGCTTGGTGACGCGTGTGCGGCATGTTGCTTGTCTTGAAAAGGGTCGCCAAAATCTATCTCGGAGCGTGATGATAATAGCAAAAAACCGCGCTCGCTTAAGACAACTTGGTCCAGTGCCTCTTGCTTAATCGGGCTAGCATAGGTTAGGTAGCCGTGGTCACCTAACCAAACCATAGCGCTAAAACCGGATAAAAAACGCTCGCTGTGCAAGCCAAATTCATCGGGCCGGTCGGCACCACAAATATCTTCTACATAGAGAATAATTTTGCGCGGAAAGCTGTTATAAAGGCGTAGGAAAATTAGCCCTACGTCTTTATAAAAGTCGTCAATATGAAGGTCACTCATAAGCGCGAAAGAAATGCCCCTAGCCGTTCGATAGAGTGGCTTAAGTCATCTTTACGGGGCAGGAATACCACGCGAAAATGGTCTGGCTCAGGCCAGTTAAAAGCGGTGCCCTGGACTAACAGGATTTTTTCTTGCTGTAAAAACTCAAGTACCAGTCTTTCGTCATCGGTAATGCGGAATTTTTTCTGATCCAGTTTTGGAAACATATAGATGGCACCCTTGGGCTTGGTGCATGACACGCCTGGGATTTGGTTAAGTAGTTCATGGGCTATATTCCGCTGCTCCAGCAAACGGCCGCCTGGCAGCACCAGATCGTTAATGCTCTGGTAGCCACCCAGACAGGTTTGGATGGCGTGTTGAGCCGGGACGTTGGCACATAAACGCATTGACGATAAAATAACCAGTCCTTCAATGTAATCTTTAGCACGGTGTTTGGCGCCGGATAAAACCATCCAGCCACTACGAAATCCAGCCAGGCGGTAAGCTTTAGAGAGGCCGTTAAAGGTTATACATAGCGTATCATTCACTAAGGTGCTCATTGGGATATGTTGAGCGCCGTCGTACAAAATCTTATCGTAAATTTCATCAGCTAATATAACCAGCTGGTGCTTTTCGGCAATGGTAACCAGCTGCAGTAATAGCTCTTCAGAATAAACCGCACCGGTTGGGTTGTTTGGGTTGATAAGGACGATAGCTTTGGTATTTTTGGTGATCTTGGATTTAATGTCGGCAATATCCGGAAACCAGTCTGATTGCTCATCACAGATATAATGGACCGGCGTGCCGCCAGCCAAGGATACCGAGGCTGTCCACAGGGGGTAGTCGGGAGCGGGGATCAGGACCTCATCGCCATTGTTTAACAATGCCTGCATCGACATGCTGATCAGTTCACTGCAACCATTACCTAAATAAATATCGTCAATATCAATATTGAGCAGGCCGCGTTGCTGGTAGTGCTGCATCACCGCTTTGCGGGCAGAGTATAAGCCCTGTGACTCACAGTAACCTTGGCTGGTGGGTAAAAGCCGAATGACATCCTGAATGATTTCGTCCGGCGCATCAAAGCCAAAGGGCGCTGGATTGCCGATGTTTAGTTTAAGAATGCGGTGGCCTTCCTCTTCCAAACGGTTGGCTTCTTCCAGTACTGGGCCGCGAATGTCATAGCAAACATTGGCGAGTTTGTTGGACTTTTTAATAGTTGGCTTGTTCAAAGTATTGCCTTATTTAGTACCGTCGGTAGACCGGACTTCGTCAGTTGGAATGGTCAGTGTCAGTCAGTACCCATGATCTGTTTAGGTGGCCGGCTATGGGCCGACTTATAAACATGGGGTAAACTGCTGTAGTGTAAGAAAAAATATTCAATCTTGCTATGGTTGAATGTTATTAAGCGGTGTTTAAGTTAATAATCCCAATCTATCGGTATGGAGAAAACCAATGAGTGATTACGATAAAAGCGAGCAACAGTGGCGCGAGCAATTATCCACCGAGGAGTTTCAGATTTGCCGTAACAAGGGTACTGAGCGTGCATTTACGGGTAAATACTGGGATAGCAAGGCTGACGGTGAGTATGTTTGTACCTGTTGCGGCGAGCGGCTGTTTGATTCGGCAACTAAGTATGATTCCGGTTCTGGCTGGCCAAGTTTTTACCAGCCAATTTCTAATGAGGTGATTGCTGAGGATAAGGATATGACGCATGGTATGTTGCGGGTTGAGGCAGTTTGTAAGCGTTGTGGCTCTCACCTGGGGCATGTGTTTACCGATGGTCCGCAGCCGACTGGATTACGCTATTGCATTAATTCCGCGTCATTAAAGCTGAAAGAGCGCGAAGTTGAGTAAGGTGAAAGATTTTGACTGGATCTATCAGCATGTGCTGCAGCGCTTAGGTGATGCGCGCGAGCTTGAGTCTTTTTTAGCGGAGCCTCGTAGCAACGAGCAGCTTGTCGCTATGGCTGATAATGAATACCTGTCGACGATGAGCCGACGGATTTTCCGTGCAGGGCTCAAACATTCCTTGGTCGATGCCAGGTGGCCTGCCTTCGAGCAGGCTTTTTTCCAATTCAGCCCGCAGCGGGTTGCTAGGATGAGTGATGATGAGCTTGATATGCTGATGGGGAATAGGGAGATTATCCGGCATTGGGGCAAAATCAAAGCAGTGCGTAGTAACGCGGTGTTTTTGCTGGATATTATCGATCAATACGGCAGTGTCGGTAAGTGGTTGGCGGCTTGGCCGGTGGAGGATATTGTCGGACTGTGGACAGTACTGAGAAAGGAGGCAAAGCAGCTGGGTGGAAATTCAGGGGCATACTTTTTGCGGATGGTTGGCAAAGATACCTTTGTACTGACCGAAGACGTGGTGGTGGCTTTGAAGGCGTTGGGGGTTGTCGACAGGAGGCCTGGTAGCCAAAAGGATTTACAGCTAGCGCAGCAGGCTTTTAATCAATGGCGGCAACAAAGTGGCCGCCCGTTGTGTCAGATTAGTCGACTGTTGGCGATGACGGTTAACTATTAGTCTTGATGCTCAATCATAGACTGCCTTTTTCTTCCAAGTGTCATCTGCTTTGTCCAGATTATCCCACGCTGTGTCTATTGGCTCTGATTCAGTGGTGCGCTCTGCTTGTTGCTCTAGCTCTTCGATACGCTGGCTATAATGCTTGATACGGTCTTTATAAAAGCCGTCCTCGTTCTCTTTGTTAAGTTTGGCGACAGTCATGTGGAGATAGTGGATGGCAAGGCGAATTTTACCGTCCTTCAGGGCTTCCTGAGTGGGCTGGGTTAAAGCATCGATCGACGTCTGTACCATCAACCTCCGCACTTGCTTGCCATATATTTGCGCTTCCTTAGCGTCGATACGTCTGCTGGCGGCCAGCTTGGAGATAAAGTTATATAGCCCTGTTAGCATCTTTTGGGCTTCCCTGATTTGTTCTAGGTCAGTCAAGGTTGCGCTGGTGGTATTACTCGGCTTGGCTTGATACTCGCTCAATAAGTGTTGGGCTTTAGCGAGCTTGAGCTTGTAATCTTTGTTATTTTTTTTGACTTGGTTAAGTTGGGAAAAGACTTCGGTCAAACATTTACAGACCAATACCTGAAGGTCGCGGTTGAGAAAGCCCTCTGGAAAGCCTTCAAGCATGTATTCGAAATTGCGAGCTCGAGCTATGAGTGCTCCCTCGAGTCGGCGTTTCTCCTTATTGTTTTTATCAATAGTCTGCATGGTAATGGCAATGCCTACTAGGATAAATAATCCCGCTGCAATTATGGCGATGATAATGGGGGTGGACATACGGACTCTCAAAATTAAGTTAAATGTATTTCAGCCGTATTTATAGCAGCTGCACCCACCTCAGTACAGTATATAGGTGTTTTTGCTGGTTTTTTGAGCTAATCGGTTATAAAAAACAATAACTTATAGAAAAAATTAAAATTGCGCTTGACCTTTGTTTCGAAGGTTCTTATTATGCGCGCCACTTCAACGGACAACGTTGGATACCTACAGCGTCCCCTTCGTCTAGAGGCCTAGGACACCGCCCTTTCACGGCGGTAACAGGGGTTCGAACCCCCTAGGGGACGCCACTTATTTAGGGAAAGAAGGAGTTAGATACTTTTCCTTGTGTGCAGTAACAAGAAGCATGCAGAAATGGCATAAATATGTTTATGCCGCTCTGAGGGAGTCAGAGGCTACTCAAGTCTACTAGTGATTGAGTAGGGTGGGTCAGCGCACTCATTAGTGTTGTGCTGAATGTGGTGCGGGAATAGCTCAGTTGGTAGAGCGCAACCTTGCCAAGGTTGAGGTCGCCAGTTCGAACCTGGTTTCCCGCTCCAATTTTCTTATTTTTATCTTCCTTTACGTATTAATATAGCCAATAGACCTGATAGGTTTATTGGTTTTTTTTATTGTGTTTTTTTCGTTATCTCTTTGCTATCTCTGACTTTGTGCTTGGCTGTGTGATGCGCCGACCGTCTAATAAGTGGCGGTCGGTTTTTGAGGGCTCTGACTCTCTAGTGTAATTGAAACACTTTTGCCTTAGCCTCGTTGTAATCTAGCTCATGTTCGTTGGGCTCATGTAGTAGCTCGTCCAGTTGTTGATAGAGAGATAGCTCCTCGTCGCCCATATAGTGCAGGCATTCGCCACCAAAAAACCAAAACAAGTCTCTACTTACGGCTGGCGTTATGTGTGGGTAATTGCTGACAATTTTGGTGATGATTGCTTGCCCTTGCTGTTGGATGGTCTGGTCAAAGTGGCTGGCTTGGCTGATCTTTTCTAAGGTTGATATAAAATCCGCGTCGATATCGTTGCTGCTGTCGCTGTTGAATGGTGCTTGCTGCAGGCAGTATTGGTAAAGCGCTTGTAGCAGTGCGTGGTGGTGTTGAAAATAAGATGAGTCGTTAGTCATAGTAGTTACTGTTTTGAGGCTGAAAAATAAGAGTGGTTAGTGTAGCAGAGTCTATTTTATAGCTCAGCATTGGGTGGGATTATATTGGCTGGGCTTAGAATGTATTAGTACCATCGTGTTATGATAGTTTCTATTTTTATAAGCTTGGGGTAAACACACCGATGACCATCGCTTTATCTATCCAGCAATTAGGCAAAGTTTATGATAACGGCTTTGCCGCCCTTAAAGGTATCGATCTTGAGGTAAAACAGGGCGATTTTTTTGCGCTACTGGGGCCTAATGGTGCGGGTAAGTCGACCACTATAGGAATTATTAGTTCTTTGATACAGAAATCCTCTGGTCGGGTGCAGATTTTCGATAAAAGTATTGATGATGATTTTTCTGCAGCCAAAAAATATCTGGGCATCGTGCCGCAGGAGTTTAATTTTTCTGGCTTTGAGAAGGTGTTTACGATTTTGGTCAATCAGGCTGGTTATTATGGCTTGCCTAAGGCTTTAGCGAAGCAGCGAGCTGAAAAATATCTTAAAGCTTTAGGTTTATGGGAGAAAAGATCAGAGGTTGGGCGTCATTTATCGGGAGGGATGAAGCGGCGCCTGATGATTGCGCGAGCTTTGGTGCATGAGCCGCGACTATTAATTCTGGATGAGCCTACCGCTGGGGTCGATATAGAAATGCGGCGTTCGATGTGGGTTTTTTTGCGTGAACTCAACGAGCAGGGCACGACGATTATTTTGACTACTCACTATTTAGAGGAGGCCGAAAGCCTATGCCGCAACATCGCTATCATTGATCATGGCGAAATTGTCGAAAATTGCAGTATGAAAAACTTACTCTCTAGATTGCATCAGGAGGCATTGGTATTAGATGTGAAAAATTCTTTGCTTGAGGCTCCGCAGATTGAGGGTTTTGAATTGAAGTTGGTTGATGAGCATAGCTTGGAGGTGGTTGTTGTCAGGGGGCAAACTATTAACCAGTTGTTTGCTGGTCTGAATAAGGTTGGGGTAGAGGTCGTGAGCATGCGTAATAAGTCGAACCGCCTTGAAGAGCTGTTTGTTAATTTGATCAATAGCGGTGCGGCCTAAGTGCTGTCGTTATAAAGAATGATTTTTGATCGGTTTTGTTAAATTGAGATAGTGGATAACGCAATGAGTTTGAATGAGCAGTTGATAGCTTTCATGACTATTCTTCGTAAGGAGATAGGTCGGTTTATGCGTATTTGGACGCAAACGCTAGTGCCTCCGGTTATCACGATTACTTTATATTTTGTTATTTTTGGCAGTCTAATCGGAAGTCGTATTGGTTCTATGGGTGGCGTGGGCTATATGGAGTTTGTGGTGCCAGGTCTGATCATGATGGCGGTTATTACCAGCTCTTATACCAATGTTGTTTCTTCTTTTTATGGGGCTAAATTTCAGCGTTTTGTTGAAGAGATACTGGTTTCACCAACGCCTAACTACATTATTTTGATGGGCTTTGTCATGGGTGGAGTGGCGCGGGGCTTAGGGGTTGGCCTGATTGTTACTTTGGTGGCAATGTTTTTCACTGATTTGTATATACATAATGTGTTTGTCACTGTTGCTATCGTGGTTTTAACCTCGGTGTTTTTTTCTATCGCGGGGTTTATCAACGCCATTTTTGCTAATAGCTTTGATGATATTTCAATTATTCCGACCTTTATTCTTACGCCCTTAATTTATTTGGGCGGGGTGTTTTATTCTACTGATTTGCTGTCAGGGTTTTGGGCCGGAGCGTCCAAACTGAACCCGATACTTTATATCGTCAATACTTTCCGCTACGGTATTTTGGGGATTAGTGATATTGACGTTACCTGGGCGTTTATAATGATAGCTGTGTTTACTGCTGTTGGCTTTGCCTACAGCATGCATTTGCTTAACTCTGGTAAGCGGTTGCGGCAGTAGCGTTGGTGCGGGTAGTTTAATGGGGGGTGTGATGGTAGATAAATCCGAGCAAACATTACTGGGTAAGGATGTGGCTTATGCGGATACTTATTCGCCACAGTTGCTGTTTCCGATAAGTCGGGAGGCATCTCGCGAGAGTTTGGGTATTAGTTCGGCCAAGCTGCCATTTACTGGTGTGGATATTTGGAATGCCTATGAGTTGTCATGGTTGAATCAAAAGGGTAAGCCCTGCGTTGCGCATGCTGAATTTCGCTTTGCTTGTGAGTCGGTGTCTATCGTCGAGTCAAAGTCATTTAAACTTTATCTTAATTCGCTTAATCAGACTCGCTTCGATAGTGTGCAGCAATTGCAGCAGATATTAGTCGATGACTTGTCAGCCTGTGTGGGGGTTGCGGTTGTGGTAACGATTCAATCGCTTGACCATGGCTCTGCTGGCATTGATTGTTTTGAGGGAGAGTGCCTTGATAGCTTGGATATTGAGGTTGAAAATTATTCTCCGGATCCGGCTTGCTTGAATCAGCTTGTGGCTGCACCGGTAGAGGAGGGCTTATATAGTCACTTATTGAGGTCGCTGTGCCCAGTAACAGGGCAGCCTGATTGGGGGAGCGTGTTGATTGAGTATAAAGGCGCTCCAATCGACCGGCAGGGCTTGCTGAAGTATATAGTGGGCTATCGTCAGCATCAGGAGTTTCATGAGCAGTGTGTTGAGAGGATATTCTGCGACCTGAGCGCTCGATGTCACTTTGAGTCTTTATCCGTATACGCTCGGTATGTGCGTCGGGGTGGGCTTGATATCAACCCTTTTCGTTGCAGTGCCCAGCGGGAGCCCAAAAACCTTCGCCTTGTTCGTCAGTGATGGCGGTCCAAGGTGAGGGCTCGTTGGTTTGCTTGTTATATAGTGGGTTGAGTGGCGACACTGCTCGAATGGCTAAATTACAGTGACTGTACCATACTGGAGGGGCTAATAATCTATTCATTCATAGGCTTAGCTGTGGCATTCACTAGGGATTGTTGACAGGTATAAGTTTCTAGTTGGAAGGTCGAAAGGGTGGTGCTGGAGTATTTATGCTGGATTTAAGTTTTCTCGTCTATGTGATTGGTGAGTTGGCGGCGGTGTTGTTGGTCGTTAGCATTTTTTTGTTGTGGCATACGAATAAGCTCAAAAAGCTTGTGCGACAACTTGAAGATAAAATTATTAGTCTGCGCAAGTCGATTAGTCTGTCTCGCAATGAGACTAAAGTTGCGTTGAAAAAACTGGCCGAGCAAGAAGCAGTACCGTCTAAAACATATATTGATTATCTTGATGAAGAGATCGACGGTAGTCGAGATTATCACCAATCACTGAACCCTGATCGGGATATTGTACTGGATATCGCGCCTGACGCACCAGTGGAGCGCCAGGCTGCGGCGCTGCGCCATGCGTATTTGATTGCAGAAAAAGAAGCTCGCTATGCTGGTGATGATGACGGTTCTAACTGGGATGTGTTGCAGGCAAAGCTTCAGCAAATTATTCATTTTTATGAGAGTACCACTATACCTGCTGTTGAGACCGTGCTGAGTGATCAGTCGGGAGCGTCTAGTGATGAAGAGATACAAGATTATAAAAGGCGTATTGAGAACTTGGAGCGTTTTAAAAATCTGTTCTTTGAAATGGAGGCTAAGTGGCAGATAGCGAAATCCCGAGCTGAAGAGTACCGGCATCAGTTGTTAGCTCTGGGGAGCGAGTTAGGGGCGGGAGATGACTTCAATGGGTTGCTAGAGCGCTATGCTGCTTCTTTCGATGACGTTGGCAACCTTATTGCTGGTGCAATCGGCAAGCATGCGGAGGGTGGCATTGAGGCTGATTTACAGCGTGAAGGTGTTGGTAGGGTCATTATTACCAATCAGGAGGAGATGCAGCGTTTACATAATATGGCGGTTGATCAGCATAAGGTTATTAATCAACTAAAGCGTAAACTGTTGGATGCGGCGACGACAGAGCAACAGCAGCAAGTGGTAGAAGATTTGACTCGGCAGTTGGAGTCTCAGCAACAGTTTTTAAAGGAAATGGAAGTCTGTACTCAGCTGATTGAGGATGAGCTGGCTCGAGCGTTGGCAGAGAATGAAACTTTGCGTCTGGAATTGCAGGGGAAGAGTGCTGGTGTGGAGGAGGGTGTCGTCGATGATATCGAGTCAGTGGTTAGTGATTTGACTATTGAGGGCGAGGAAATGCTAGCTACAATTGCTGCGCTTGGTGTTGAAAATCAGTCGTTAAAGCAACAGTTGGATAAGGCTGAAGCATCGGTTGAGAATACGGCTATGCTGAAAGAGAAATTGAGCGGTATGCAGCAGGAGTTACTAAATTTGCAGGCACAGCATATTGAGCTGGAAGAGCGTTACCTTGAGTTAAAAATGAGCTGAGCTTTTTGTGGGTAATTTTGAGTGAGTGGAGATAAGAGGTTGAGAGTTCTGAGGAAGTGATCTTACATCGGCCTGCCGATAAATAGCGACGCAATAAAAAACCCAGCATGCTGGGTTTTTTATTGCGTACGATGGGTTTAAATATAGCTGTTTAGCGTTTATCGAGTGGCGTAAAGTCCCGTTGAGTAGGTCCAGTATACAGCTGACGAGGGCGTCCAATTTTAAAGGGATTGCTAATCATTTCATTCCAGTGCGCGATCCAGCCAGGGGTGCGTCCCAGAGCAAAGATAACGGTGAACATACTGGTAGGAATGCCCATTGCCTTAAGGATAATGCCGGAGTAAAAATCTACGTTTGGATAGAGTTTTTTCTCGATGAAATATTTATCTTCCAGAGCGATTTGCTCAAGTCGTTTGGCGATGGCGAGCAGTGGGTCGTTCTCTAGGCCAAGTTCTGATAATACTTCATCAGCAGTCTCTTTCATTACCTTGGCGCGTGGATCGAAGTTTTTATAGACGCGGTGACCAAAGCCCATTAGGCGGAAGGGGTCGTTTTTATCTTTTGCTTTGGCAACAAATTCATCAATACGAGATACGTCGCCAATCTCGCCAAGCATGTCTAGTACGGCTTCGTTTGCGCCCCCGTGAGATGGTCCCCACAGTGCTGCGATGCCGGCAGATATACAGGCAAAGGGGTTGGCACCGGTAGAGCCTGTCAAGCGAACAGTAGAGGTTGATGCGTTTTGCTCGTGGTCAGCGTGCAATAGGAATATTTTATCCATTGCCTTAGCCAGTGTCGGGCTGATTTTAGTGTCGTCACAGGGGGTGCTGAACATCATATGCAGAAAGTTTGTTGCATAATCAAGGTCGTTGCGAGGGTAAACAAAGGGCTGGCCAATGGAGTATTTGTAAGTCATCGCAGCCAGAGTCGGCATCTTTGCAATCAGGCGGATAGCTGAAATGCGGCGGTGTTTTTCGTTATTGATGTCCAGGGAGTCGTGGTAAAAGGCTGAGAGTGCGCCTACCACTCCGCACATGATGGCCATGGGGTGGGCATCGCGACGGAATCCGCGGAAGAAATTGTTCATCTGGTCGTGGACCATGGTGTGGTTTGTTACATTAGCCACAAACGCAGATTTTTCCTCTTTGGTGGGCAGCTCTCCGTACCAAAGTAGCCAGCAAGTTTCTAAAAAGTCTGAATTCTCGGCGAGCTGGTCTATAGGATAGCCAGCGTGAAGTAAGATGCCTTTGCCTCCGTCAATATAGGTGATTTTAGATTCACAGGCAGCTGTAGATACAAAACCTGGATCATATGTGAACATGCCTTGCCCAGTTAATGCGCTAACATCTACAACGTCTGGACCCAGAGTTCCAGAATAGATTGGTAGATCGATGGCGTCTTTGCCTTCAAGGACCAGTGTCGCTTTCTTATCAGACATGTAAAGCTCCTAAGCTTGTTTTAATGTGCAGTATTAATCAGCCATACGTCTAACGCTGAGCGCGTTTAATATTCAATTATATCGAGCATGGGGGGGAGCACAACTATAGAGTTTTGCTGATTTTTGTCAATGATGACTTTTCCTTGGCGTTCAGTCAATTGTGATTGATTAATCAGGCTTTTAACCGCTGATCGCTGCATTTTCTCAATCGGCTTAGTCTCTTGGAGTGGTGGCGACATGGTTGGGTGCTAATATTCTTTGGTTTGTTGGTGTGGTTGTGTGCTTGCTTCTGTCTACATGGTGTTTTACGTGACCACTTTGATGTTAGGTATGCTGTATATGGTTTGTATTTTCAGCTTGAAATGCCTATAATTCGCCGCGAACTTAAAGGGGGAGAGCCAAGTCTGTAGATGGCTTGGTTTTTATGTACTTAAGTTCTCGCATCAAACTGTTTCTCTGACCTTAAACCGCCTTGGCTTCATTCCGAAGGCTGGGCCCGACAAGTGTGATAAAACCGTGACTGATAAAAGACCCGTAAATCTCGATCTTGGCACCATTGATATGCCGTTGCCTGCCATCGCATCCATAACACATCGTATTAGCGGTGTGTTGTTGGTGGCTGGCGCAGCTGTTTTACTCTGGTTGCTGGATGAATCTCTGGCAAGTGAAGACGGCTTTAATGCTGTTAAGACGCTGGCTGACTCCTTTATTTGTAAATTGCTTGTGTGGGGTGTTCTCTCGGCCCTGATTTACCACTCTGTAGCTGGAGTCAGGCATCTTATTATGGATATGGGATATGGCGAAACATTGGCAGGTGGTCGCACTAGCGCCAAGCTTGTGTTTGCAATTTCAGCAGTACTAATAATTCTGGTAGGAGCGTGCATATGGTAACTTCAGTTACAAATTTTGGCCGTAGTGGTCTTTCTGACTGGCTGGTGCAGCGTATTACTGGTGTTGTTTTGCTGGCGTATACGGTATTTATTGTCGTAGTACTGCTTGCCTGTACACCTGATTTTGCTGAGTGGAAGGCGTTGTTTGATCAAACCTGGGTTAAGGTATTTAGTGTTGCTGCGGTGTTGTCTGTAGCGGCGCATGCCTGGATTGGCCTGTGGTGCATATCTACCGATTACCTCGTTCCTTATGTACTGACTATCAAGTTTGGGCCTGCTGTGGGCGCCAAAGCTAACTTATTGCGCTGGTGTTTTCAGGCGGCAAGTGCAATCGTCCTGTTCACATATGTCGTCTGGGGCATCCAGATTCTGTGGGGTTAATTAAGCATGACAACTATTAGAACAATATCTTTCGACGGTGTAATTGTCGGTGGCGGTGGCGCGGGTATGCGTGCGGCGTTACAACTCTCTCAGTCTGGTTACAAAACGGCTGTTATATCTAAAGTATTTCCTACCCGTTCTCATACGGTATCTGCGCAGGGTGGTATTACTTGCGCGATTGCCTCTGCTGATCCTCAGGATAATTGGCATTGGCATATGTATGACACGATAAAAGGCTCTGATTACATCGGTGATCAGGATGCTATCGAATATATGTGTGATGTGGGTCGTGAAGCGGTCTATGAACTCGATCACATGGGTATGCCATTTTCTCGTACCGATGAGGGGCGTATTTATCAGCGTCCTTTCGGTGGTCAGTCTAAGGGTCCGGATGATCCAACTCAGGCTGCGCGTACCTGTGCTGCTGCAGACCGTACTGGGCATGCCTTGTTGCACACTTTGTATCAGGGCAACATGAAGAATGAGACAGTGTTCTTCAATGAGTGGTATGCGACAGACTTGGTTAAAAATGAAGATGGTGCTGTAACTGGCGTTATTGCGATTTGTATTGAAACGGGCGAAATTGTCCATATCAAGTCAAAGGCGACAGTTCTTGCTACCGGTGGTGCTGGACGAATTTATGCATCGACGACTAATGCCCACATTAATACGGGTGATGGTGTCGGGATGGCGTTGCGTGCGGGTGTGCCGGTTCAAGATATTGAAATGTGGCAGTTCCATCCTACCGGTATCGCTGGCGCGGGAGTTTTAGTGACAGAAGGTTGTCGTGGCGAAGGTGGCTATCTGATCAATAAGGATGGTGAGCGCTTTATGGAGCGTTATGCACCCAATGCTAAAGATCTAGCGGGACGTGATGTGGTCGCGCGTGCGATGACAATGGAGATTCTCGAAGGTCGTGGCTGTGGCCCTGACGGCGACCATGTGTTTTTGAAATTAGACCATTTGGGTGAAGAAGTACTAGAAAGTCGCCTGCCTGGTATCTGTGAGTTGTCTCGTACATTTGCACATGCAGATCCAGTTAAAGAGCCTGTGCCTGTTGTTCCTACTTGTCACTATATGATGGGAGGTATTCCAACTAATGTTGATGGGCAGGCGTTGACTGTGGACGCAGAGGGTAATGACAAGATTATTCCGGGTTTGTATGCCTGTGGTGAGGTTGCCTGCGTATCTGTGCATGGTGCTAACCGCTTGGGTGGTAATTCTCTGCTTGATCTGGTTGTGTTTGGTCGCGCATCCGGCTTGCATATTGAAAAATCATTGCGTGAAGGTATTGAGTTGCGTGATGCCACTGAAGCCGATATAGAAAAAGCAGCTTCGCGGTTAACAAAATTAAACAATACAACCGGTGGTGAGAAAGTAGCTGATCTGCGTAAAGAGCTACAGACTATTATGCAAAACCACTTCGGCGTATTCCGTCGCGGTGACTTTATGCAAGAGGGCATTAGAAAGCTGGCTGAGCTGCGTCCACGTATTGAAAATGCTTACCTTGAAGATAAGAGTAATGCCTACAATACTGCTCGTATTGAAGCCTTAGAGCTGCACAACTTGTTAGAAGTTGCAGAAGCAACCGCAATTGCGGCTGAAGAGCGCAAAGAAAGCCGTGGTGCTCATGCTCGTGAAGATTTTGAAAGCCGTGATGATGAGAATTGGCTCTGTCACTCCATATACTTTCCCGCTAGTAAAAGCGTCGGTAAGCGTGCGGTGAATTTTACGCCTAAAACAGTCGACACATTTCAACCAAAGGCGCGGACCTACTAAAGGTGAGGGGATAGAGAATAATGTTGAATGTAAGTATTTATCGATACAATCCAGAAACCGATGCCGAACCTTATATGCAAGATGTTGAGGTCGATACCGGTGGTAAAGACTTGATGGTCTTGGATGTGTTGGAGTTGATTAAGGCTAACGATACGACTATGGCGTACCGGCGTTCTTGCCGCGAGGGTGTTTGTGGCTCTGACGGTATGAATATCAACGGCAAAAATGGTCTGGCTTGTATTATGCCGTTATCAGAGGCCTTAAAGGGTAGCCGTAAGCTGGTATTGCGCCCGCTACCTGGGTTGCCGGTCATTCGTGACTTGGTTGTAGATATGAGTTTGTTCTACAAGCAATACGAAAAAGTTAAGCCGTATTTAATCAACAACACACCGGCTCCGGCGATCGAGCGTTTACAGTCTCCAGAGGAACGTGAAAAGTTGGACGGCTTGTACGAATGTATTTTGTGCGCTTGCTGTTCGTCGGCTTGTCCGTCTTTTTGGTGGAATCCTGATCGTTTTATCGGCCCATCGGGTTTGTTGCAAGCCTACCGTTTTCTTGTTGATAGTAGGGATACAGCGACAGAGCAGCGTTTATCTGAGTTGGATGATCCGTTCAGTGTATTCCGCTGTCACGGTATTCAAAACTGTGTGAATGTTTGCCCTAAAGGCTTAAACCCTACACGGGCTATTGGTCATATTCGCAATATGTTACTACGTAGTGCAACCTAAGATCAGGGTTGTTTTTTGTGGCTAAGTATCTGCTTAGCCTTATGAATGCAGGTCAAACACGGCACTTTTAGTTTGGTCTGCATTTTTTATATTAAAATAATCTCCAGAGTTGCATAAATCACGCTAGTAAATGAGCTATAGTTCTTTGGAGGTTGTGGAAGCTTGGAGCTAGCGCATTGCTGCAGTGCTGCTGGGCACATAGTCAAACAAAAAAGTACCTCGTTGTACGTGTTACCATTGCCCCATGCCAAACGTTTGGTCAGGGTTGCTGAGGTTTGTAATATGCAAAAAAGTACTATGGAGTCTTGGTGGGGTAGTTCGCATATATCAGGTGGTAATGCTGCCTATATAGAAGATCTCTACGAAACATATTTGCTCGACCCTAATAATGTGCCTGAACAGTGGCGCAGCTATTTTGAAAAACTTCCCCAAGTGAATGGTAACGTCCATCAAGACGTACCTCATTCCACTATTCGTGATCATTTTGCCCAATTGGCGAGGGTGCGTATTAAGCCCGTGTCGGTGCAAGGTAGCAATGCGGTTACCGAGCATGAGCGCAAGCAGGTTCGTGTTATTCAGTTAAGTAGCGCTTATCGGCAAAGAGGTCATCAGCAGGCTGATCTTGACCCCCTGAAGTTAACGGTCCGTCCTCCAGTCCCTGATTTGGATCTTCATTACCACAAGTTATCTGCTGCAGATTTAGACACGGTTTTTCAAACCGGCAGTTTATTTATCGGTAAAGATCAAGTAACACTAAAAGAAATTGTCGAGTCGTTGGAGCAAACCTACTGTGGTACTGTGGGTGCTGAGTTTATGCACATTGTCGCCACTGAAGAGCGTCAGTGGATTCAGCAGCGGATGGAGAGCGTGCGCTCTAAGCCTAATTATGGTGAAGAGATAAAGTTACATTTACTGGAGCGGGTAACTGCTGCAGAAGGGCTGGAGAAATTACTCGCCTCTAAATACCCCGGTGTTAAGCGTTTTGGTTTAGATGGAGGCGAGAGCTTAATCCCGTTGATGGATGCAATGATTCAGCGCGTGGGTTCCTACGAAGCCAAAGAAATTGTAATCAGTATGGCCCATCGTGGCCGGCTGAATGTGCTAGTGAATGTTTTGGGTAAAAACCCCGCTGAGTTATTTGCCGAGTTTGAAGGACGTGCGGCATATAACGGCTCGGCGGATGTGAAGTACCATCAAGGCTTCTCTTCTACTGTCATTACGCCTGGTGGCGAGGTGCATTTGGCACTGGCATTTAATCCTTCTCACTTAGAAATTGGTGCGCCAGTTGTTGAGGGCTCGGTTCGGGCCAGACAAGATAGACGTAAGGATCCAGAAGGCAAAAAAGTGGTGCCGATTATATTACACGGCGATGCGGCATTTGCTGGACAGGGTGTGGTGATGGAGACGTTTCAGATGTCTCAGACGCGCGCTTATAAAACTGGTGGCACCATCCATATTGTGATCAACAATCAGGTTGGCTTTACCACTAATAAGCGTGAAGATGCCCGCTCCACTGAATACTGTACCGATGTCGCTAAGATGGTACAGGCGCCGATATTTCATGTGAATGCCGATGATCCGGAAGCGGTGTTGTTTGTCAGCCAGATGGCTGTGGATTATCGCCAGCAGTTCAATAAAGATGTTGTTGTTGACTTGATTTGTTATCGACGTAGAGGCCATAACGAAGCGGATGAGCCTTCCGGTACCCAGCCGTTAATGTACAAAAAAATCAAGAAGCAAAAAACTACTCGTGATCTCTATGCGGATAAGCTCATTGCTGAAGGGATTGTAACTAAAGAGCGGGACGATAATATGATTGCTAATTATCGTCAGACCGTTGAGAGTGGTGCTCACGTGGCAAAAAGCCTGGTTCTTGAGCCCAATGAGAAGCTTTTTGTTGATTGGAGTCCCTATCTTGGTCATGCGTGGGATTGTCCATCGGACACCTCTATCGAGTTGAAAAAACTCCAGGAAATCGCGGCAAAGATAAACCAGGTACCGGAAGGTTTTCCTATCCAGAAGCAGGTGGGTAAGATCTATGAAGATCGGCATAAAATGGCCGCTGGCGCTTTGCCGATCAATTGGGGCTTTGCCGAAACACTGGCTTATGGCAGCTTGTTAGATGCAGGTAACGCTGTGCGTTTAACCGGGCAAGATGTCGGCCGCGGAACGTTTTCGCATCGTCATGCTGTTTTGCATAACCAAAATGATGGTTCGACTTACGTACCCTTACAAAATATGGCTGAAGATCAGCCAATGTTTACCATCCATGATTCGCTGCTATCTGAAGAGGCGGTGCTGGCATTTGAGTATGGTTATTCAACAACAATGCCTAATGTGATGGTGATTTGGGAGGCGCAATTTGGTGATTTTGCTAACGGCGCCCAGGTTGTGATTGATCAGTTTATAGCTAGTGGTGAAAACAAGTGGCAGCGGCTTTGTGGTTTGACTATGTTGTTACCGCATGGTTATGAAGGGCAGGGGCCGGAGCATTCATCGGCAAGGCTTGAGCGCTTCTTGCAATTGTCAGCAGAACATAATATTCAGGTTTGCGTGCCGACGACACCTGCTCAGGTTTTTCATATGCTGCGTAGGCAGTCTTTGCGGCCTTTACGTAAGCCTTTGATCGTTATGTCACCGAAAAGCTTATTGCGACATAAAGAGGCTGTGTCGACATTGGAAGAGCTAGCCGACGGCCAGTTTTATAATGTACTCGGTGAAATCGATGATATAAAGCCGAAGAAGGTAACTCGCGCAGTCCTCTGTAGTGGTAAGGTTTATTACGACTTGCTCGCGGCTCGTCGAGAGAAAGAATTAAACCATATTGCGCTTATTCGCCTTGAGCAACTATATCCGTTCCCCGAGCAAGAATTGGAGGCCGTTTTAGAAGCTTATACTGGATTGAAAGAAGTCGTTTGGTGTCAGGAAGAGCCAATGAACCAGGGGGCCTGGTATTCTAGTCAGCATCATATGCGTCGAGTTATAAATAAGCATAAACAAGCTTTATATCTTGATTATGCGGGCAGAGAGGCTTCGGCTTCACCAGCTGCAGGTTATATGGCTTTGCATGTTGCTCAGCAGGAAAAAGTTATTGCCGATGCATTAGGTTATTCTGCATAGCAAATTATTAGAGAGTTTTTGAACACAGTGGCGATACTAAAGCTGCCCATATTTGAACTGCTCATATTTTGAAAAAGGGAAATAAAATGACCATCGAAATTAATGCGCCTGTTTTTCCTGAGTCTATAGCCGACGGCACAGTTTCAACTTGGCACAAAAAACCTGGCGAAGCGGTTTCCCGTGATGAGCTGCTGGTCGATATTGAGACCGACAAGGTTGTACTGGAAATTGTAGCGCCCGCAGATGGCGCAATCAGTAAAATTACCAAAGCTGAAGGTGAGACAATTCTTAGTGGTGAATTGATTGGTTTTTTTGAAGCGGGTGCAGGAGCTGCAGCCGCAGCAGTAGCAGAGCCCACGCCTGTTGCAGCGTCCGAAACTGTTGCAGCAGATGCCAAACTTAGCCCTGCGGCACGTAAATTAATTGAAGAAAATACCTTAGACCAGTCGGCTATTGTTGCTACTGGTAAAGGAGGGCTGGTAACAAAAGAGGATGTCCTCAATCATATGAACACAAAGTCCGTAGCACCTGCGGCTTCAGCTACTCCAGTCCCAGCTGTTGAATTGGACGTTGGTGAGAAATTAGAAAAACGGGTGCCAATGACTCGTTTGCGCAAGCGGGTAGCAGAACGTTTGCTAGAAGCCACACAGACCACGGCGATGTTGACAACGTTTAATGAAGTCAACATGGAACCAGTGATGACTTTGCGTAAGCAATATAAAGATTTATTCGAAAAAACACATAATGGTGTGCGTTTAGGCTTTATGGGCTTTTTTGTCAAAGCTGCTTGCGAAGCTTTGAAGCGTTTTCCTGCGGTCAACGCATCTATTGACGGTGATGATATTGTTTATCATGGCTATCAAGATATCGGTGTGGCGGTTTCTTCTGATAAAGGCTTAGTAGTGCCGGTCTTGCGCGAAGCGGATTCTATGAGCTTGGCTACGGTTGAAAATACTATTCGTGATTTTGGTGGCCGTGCCCGTGACGGTAAATTATCCCTCGAAGATATGATGGGCGGGACATTTACCATCACCAATGGTGGTGTGTTTGGTTCGCTGTTGTCAACGCCAATATTGAATCCACCACAAACTGCTATTTTGGGTATGCACAAAATTCAAGAGCGGCCAATGGCGGTTAACGGTGAAGTGAAAATTCTGCCAATGATGTATTTGGCTTTGTCTTACGATCATCGTTTGATCGATGGTAAAGAGGCCGTACAATTTTTGGTGACAATCAAAGACTTATTAGAAGATCCTGCAAGGATCTTACTAGAAATTTAATATTTACCAGAAATTTAAATCGCGATACCGACTTTAAGTTTAGCGAGTCGGTTTATTCAAGATCAAAAATTTAGGATGATTGCTATGTCAAAGTACGATGTTATTGTTGTTGGCTCTGGCCCTGCTGGTTATGTTGCGGCTATTCGTGCTGCACAGTTAGGTCTGAAAACTGCGTGCATTGAAAAGGAAACGAATAAACTGGGTAAAACTGGGTTTGGCGGGACTTGTTTGAATGTTGGCTGTATTCCATCAAAGGCATTATTAGATAGCTCGCATAAGTATGTTGAGACGAAGAAGGATCTTGCCGTGCATGGTATTGCTACTGGTGATGTTTCTATTGATGTAGCCCAAATGATTGCCCGTAAAGATAAAATCGTTGGTCAGTTGACGGGTGGTATTGAAGGGTTATTTAAGGCCAATGGTGTTACCGCCATGAAGGGCACAGGTAAAGTGCTGGCGGGTAAGCAGGTTGAGGTGACTAAAGATGATGGCTCTGTTGAAGTCTTGACTGCCGATAATGTCATTATTGCTGCGGGCTCTCTACCGATTGATATTCCATCTGCTCCAGTTGATCAAGATGTTATTGTTGATTCAACAGGCGCGCTAGAGTTTTTGACGGTGCCGAAGCGCTTGGGCGTTATTGGTGCTGGCGTCATCGGACTTGAGCTTGGTAGTGTATGGCGGCGCTTGGGCTCTGAAGTGGTTATGCTTGAGGCTTTAGATACGTTTTTGCCGATGGTAGATCAACAAATTGCTAAAGAAGCGCATAAGATCTTTAGCAAGAAGCAGGGTATAGATATTCGTCTCGGTGCGCGAGTTACTGGAACCAAGGTCAAGAAAGGTCAGGTGACCGTTACTTACACGGATAAAGATGGTGAAAAGCAGGAAGTTTTTGATAAATTGATTGTTGCTGTTGGACGTCGTCCGCAAAGCCAAAATTTATTGGCGGCTGATTCCGGCGTGACTATGGATGAGCGTGGCTTTGTATTCGTTAATGATTATTGCGAAACTGAAGTGCCTGGTATTTATGCGGTAGGTGATATTGTTCGTGGGCCCATGTTAGCGCATAAGGGTTCTGAGGAAGGTATCATGGTTGCTGAGCGCATTGTGGGTAAAAAGGTAGCGATGAACTACGATTGTATTCCCAGCGTTATTTATACTCACCCAGAAATTGCTGCGGTTGGTCAAACTGAAGAGCAGCTGAAAGCTAATGGTGTTGAGTATAAAGTGGGTGTGTTCCCGTTTGCTGCCAGTGGACGGGCTATGGCCGCTAATGACACTGATGGCATGGTGAAAATGATTGCTCATGCAGAAACTGACAGAGTCTTGGGCTGCCATATTATTGGTCCAAGTGCGGCTGATTTAGTTCAGCAGATAGTTATTGCGATGGAATTCGGTTCCAGTGCAGAGGATATTGGCCTGACAGTGTTTGGTCACCCGACTTTGTCTGAGGCTGTGCATGAGGCTGCTTTGGCAATCGATGGTTATGCCATTCACATGGTTAATAAGAAAAAGCGCTAGTAAACAGTTAGATAGGTAAGTTGATAACACGGTAGAGTGACGGCTTATTGACCCTTATTTTGAATATTATGGGTCGCAGGTGTAAAAAATGACGGTAGGCTAGCGCTTCATTATCCATCATTTTGTCATTTCTATTAAAATATCATGCAATTATATTTGCGGTTGAGCGCAAAATTCGGGAGAATATGCCACCGAATTTTGCGGTTAACACACCTTGATTTATGCCTTTCAAGCGGGTAGTAAATCTGGGTTGCGCAAATCGAAACGCAGTTTGAATGGTGTATGGCGTTGTAATACATCGGCAAGCTACCTCGAATTTCACAGACCAAAACGGTAAATCAAGATGAACCTTCACGAGTATCAGGGCAAGCAATTGTTTGCCGAGTACGGGTTACCTGTTTCTAAAGGCTATGCCTGTGATACACCCGAAGAAGCAGCTCAGGCTGCAGATCGTATCGGCGGCGATAAGTGGGTTGTTAAAGCCCAAGTTCACGCTGGTGGCCGCGGTAAAGCGGGCGGTGTAAAGCTGGTTGACAGCAAAGAAGAGATCAGAGCATTCGCGCAAAAGTGGCTGGGCAAAAACCTGGTAACTTATCAGACTGATGAGAATGGCCAGCCTGTGTCGAAAATTCTGGTTGAGTCCTGCACAGACATCGATCAAGAGTTATACCTAGGCGCAGTTGTTGATCGCTCGTCGCGCCGTATCGTTTTCATGGCATCTACTGAAGGTGGCGTTGAAATTGAGAAGGTAGCTGAAGAAACTCCTGAGAAAATCCTCAAAGCCGAGATCGATCCATTGGTTGGTGCGCAGCCTTACCAAGGTCGTGAGCTGGCTTTCAAATTAGGCCTTGAAGGCGTTCAGATTAAGCAGTTTGTTAATATTTTCCTGGGCTTGGCAAAATTGTTCCAAGATAAAGACTTGGCGTTGATCGAAGTTAATCCTTTGGTTATTACTGAAGAAGGCAATTTACATTGTTTGGATGCCAAATTAGGCGTTGATAGCAATGCGATGTACCGTCAACCTCAGCTGAAGCAAATGCACGATGCCTCACAGGAAGATGCTCGCGAAGCGCAGGCTGCCCAATGGGAGCTTAACTACGTAGCGCTGGACGGCAACATTGGCTGTATGGTTAATGGTGCTGGCTTGGCGATGGGTACTATGGATATCGTTAAGTTACACGGTGGCTCACCAGCTAACTTCCTGGATGTTGGTGGGGGTGCTACTAAAGAGCGCGTTTCTGAAGCGTTCAAAATTATCCTGTCTGATGACACTGTTAAGGCAGTTCTGGTTAACATCTTTGGTGGTATCGTTCGCTGTGACTTGATTGCAGAGGGTATCATCGGTGCTGTTGGCGAAGTGGGTGTTGAAGTGCCTGTAGTAGTTCGTCTTGAAGGTAACAACGCTGAGCTGGGCTCTAAGCTTCTGGCTGAAAGTGGTCTGAATATTATTGCTGCCTCAAGTTTGAAAGAAGCTGCCGATGCAGTTGTTAAAGCAGCGGAGGGCAAATAATGAGCATTTTAATCAATAAAGATACTAAGGTCATCTGTCAGGGATTTACCGGTTCACAGGGTACTTTCCATTCAGAGCAAGCGATTGCCTATGGCACCAAGATGGTTGGTGGTGTAACACCTGGTAAAGGCGGTCAAGAGCATTTGGGCTTGCCAGTATTCAATACAGTAGCCGATGCGGTTGCTGCGACGGGTGCTGAAGCTTCTGTAATCTACGTACCAGCACCATTTTGTAAAGATTCAATCCTTGAGGCTGCTAACGGCGGTATCAAGCTGATCGTTTGTATTACTGAAGGTATCCCGACTTTGGATATGCTTGACTGTAAAGTTAAGTGTGATGAGTTAGGTGTTCGTTTGATCGGTCCTAACTGCCCGGGTGTTATTACTCCTGGTGAGTGTAAAATCGGTATTATGCCTGGCCATATCCACTTGCCTGGCAAAGTCGGCATCGTTTCTCGCTCAGGTACTTTGACCTATGAAGCGGTTAAGCAGACTACTGATGCTGGTTTTGGTCAGTCTACCTGTGTTGGTATCGGTGGTGACCCGATCCCTGGTTCTAACTTCATCGATATTTTGGAAATGTTCCAAAATGACCCCAAAACTGAAGCTATCGTAATGATTGGTGAAATTGGTGGTACTGCTGAAGAAGAGGCAGCGGCTTATATCAAAGCTAATGTTACTAAACCTGTAGTGTCTTATATTGCTGGTGTTACTGCACCTGCTGGTAAGCGTATGGGGCATGCTGGTGCGATCATCTCTGGCGGTAAAGGTACTGCTGATGAGAAGTTTGCAGCGCTGCAAGATGCTGGTGTTAAAACTGTTCGCAGCTTGGCAGACATCGGCGAAGCATTAGCTGAGTTAACTGGCTGGAAATAAACCACAGTCAATATCAGTAATAAAAAGGGATGCTAAAAGCATCCCTTTTTTTATGCCTGCTATGTGAGGCTGATGTGCTGGGCTGTGGAAGATAATAGTTTACAGCGGTGGTGTAACAACCTGAGTCTGGAGTCACCATGATGTTTGAAGTTTATAAACCTCTGAGTTAATTAACCCTTGAATTGTGCTTTAGTGCCCCCATATCGGTTGCATCCATTTATTTGATCTGATGTTAATCAGGTTGAATGTAACTGTAAGAACAACTGAATATTAATCAAAGCACATGTAATCAGGTGCAATGGTGGGGGAACATACCAATGGCGACAGCAACCAGTAAAGAGACATTAGGTTTTCAGACAGAGGCGAAGCAGCTGCTACACCTGATGATTCACTCGCTTTATAGCAACAAAGAAATATTTCTCCGAGAGTTGATATCAAACGCTTCGGACGCCGCGGATAAGCTCCGTTTTGAAGCGCTTTCTGATGGATCTTTATATGAAAACGATCCAGATCTTAAAATCACCATCATCTTTGATAAAGACGCTAAGACCATTACCATTGCTGATAATGGTATTGGTATGTCCAAAGATGATGTTATCTCTCATTTGGGTACTATTGCCAAGTCTGGAACTGCAGAATTTCTCGGTAAACTAAGCGGTGATCAAAAGAAGGATTCCCAGTTGATTGGTCAGTTTGGGGTGGGGTTTTATTCGGCCTTTATCGTCGCTGATCGAGTTGAAGTATTTACCCGGCGTGCAGGTTTGGCGGCCAGCGAGGGTGTGCATTGGGAGTCCTCTGGAGAGGCTGATTTTAGCGTAGAGTCAGTTGAAAAAGCTGATCGTGGTACCACCATTGTGCTGCATTTGCGAGATGAAGAGGCAGAGTTTGCCGATGATTGGCGTATTCGCTCTATAGTGAAAAAATATTCTGACCATATTTCCTTGCCAGTAATGATGGAAAAACAAGATTTCTCTGCTCCTGCTGAGGATGGAGAAGAACAAGAAACAGAGAGTAAAGAGCCTGAATTCGAAGCGATTAACAGTGCTACGGCGCTGTGGACTCGTTCTCGCAGTGAAGTGTCTGATGAAGAGTATAAAGAGTTTTATAAGCATGTATCTCATGATTTCGAAGATCCATTAACCTGGAGCCACAATAAAGTTGAAGGTAAGCTCGAATACAATAGCTTGTTGTATGTGCCCAAAAAAGCCCCGTTTGATATGTGGAATCGCGATGCTTCTCGCGGCCTAAAACTCTATGTTCAGCGTACCTTTATTATGGATGATGCTGAGCAGTTTTTACCGTTGTATCTGCGGTTTATCAAAGGTGTGGTTGATTCCAATGACTTGTCATTGAATGTATCGCGTGAGATTTTGCAGCAAGATCCCGCAGTAGATTCAATGAAAAATGCGTTGACCAAGCGGGTATTGGATTTGTTAACAAAGCTTGCCAAGAATGAGCCAGAGCAATATCAGTTGTTTTGGGAGCAGTTTGGTCAGGTGTTGAAAGAAGGGCCTTCCGAAGATTTTTCTAACAAAGAAAAAATTGCCAAGCTGTTTCGTTTTGCGTCTACCCATACCGGCAAATCAACTCAGGATCAGTCCCTGGAGGATTATGTCAGCCGTATGAAAGAGGGGCAGGAAAAAATTTATTATGTTGCAGCAGAGAATTTCACCACGGGCAGTAACAGTCCTCACTTAGAGGTTTTCCGTAAAAAAGGTATTGAAGTATTTGTCATGTACGACCGCATTGATGAGTGGTTGATGGGGCATTTGATGGACTTCGATGGCAAGAAATTTCAGGATGTGGGTAAGGGTGAATTAGATCTTGGTTCCCTGGAAGATGAAGCTGACAAAAAAGAGAAAGAAGAGCTCGAAAATAGCAGTAAAGATCTTGTCGAGCGTGTTAAGAAGGTTCTGGACGAAAAAGTAGCTGAAGTTCGAGTGACCAACCGTTTAACGAACTCTCCAGCATGTCTGGTTGTGGCGGCGGATGATATGGGTGCGCAAATGCGCCGTATTCTTGAGCAGGCTGGTCAGGCTATGCCTGAATCCAAGCCGATACTCGAGCTAAATCCTGAACATTCTCTAGTGAAAAAACTGGATGAAGAGAGCGATGAGGATCGGTTTGCCGATTTGGTAGAGATCTTATTTGACCAGTCGACGCTAGCAGAAGGGGGCCAGTTAGAGGATCCCGCTGCTTATGTTCATCGCTTGAATAAGCTATTGTTGGAATTGAGCCGCTAGGCACGTGTGACAATGGGGCTAGTGCAGAGTTCGGGGAGTGGCGGTTGTTTATATCGCCATTTCCTGACAGTTACAGCTGGACTCTATGTTAAGCTGGCCGCCTTTAAAATATTACAAAGGTTGTAAGTATTTATGGGCACATGCCACAAAATCGCAGTACTCGGCGGAGGCAGTTTCGGTACCGTCATTGCTAATATTATGGCAAATAACGGTCATGAGGTGTGTTTATGGTTACGTAATCAGTCGCGAGCTGATGAAATCAACAAGCAGCATCTTAATAGTTCTTACCTTCCTGAGCTCCCTCTCAATCCTGAGCTTAAAGCCAGTGTCGATCTTGCTGCTGCTGTAGCAAATTGCGACATTGTTTTTATGGCTGTGCCTAGTCAATCGAGTCGTGCTGTGGCAGGGGATGTATCGGGTTATTTGAGCGATGGTACTATTGTTATCAGTACCACTAAAGGTATTGAGCACGATGGATTCAAACTCATGAGCCAGGTGCTAGCGGAGGAAATTCCGCAGGCTCGAATTGGCGTGTTGAGTGGCCCTAATCTAGCGAAAGAAATTGCCGCTAATCAACTCACTGCGACTGTTATTGCAAGTCAAGATGAAGCGCTTAATTTTACCATTCAAAAATTATTACGCAGCAGAACTTTTAGGGTCTATGCCAGTTCAGATGTTTTTGGTGTAGAGCTAGGTGGTGCGTTAAAAAACGTATACGCCATTATGGTTGGTATGGCGACAGCTATGGGTATCGGCCAAAATACGGTCAGTATGTTAATGACGCGTAGTTTGGCGGAGATGAGCCGTTTTGCTGTACATAAAGGGGCTGACCCGATGACTTTTTTGGGTTTGTCGGGCGTAGGTGATTTAATTGCAACCTGTATGTCACCGTTAAGTCGTAATTACCGTGTAGGCTTTGAGCTGGGTAAGGGTAAACGGTTGGAGCAAATTATCGAGGATCTAGGGCAGGTGGCTGAAGGTGTTAATACACTTAAGTTGCTGAAAGAGCAGGCCGAGCAATTAAATATTTATATGCCATTAGTAAATGGTTTATACGACATTATGTATAAACAAAAAACAATCGATGCTGTTATCGGTACATTAATGTTTGCTGAGCAAAGTCGTGATGTCGAATTTACAGTTAAATAATCTATAACAATATTTTTTGGGTCTTTCCGCTATGAATATACTGATCATGCGCCATGGTGAGGCTGAAACCTACGCTGAAAGTGATGCTAAAAGAAGCTTGACCGAATTGGGCTGCCAGCAAGCGCGTTTAGCCGGTGAGTGTTTACAGCAACTTGATTTGTCCTTTGATCAAGTTTGGGTTAGTCCCTATATTCGCGCGCAGCAAACCGCTGATGAGTTGTTGTCTGGTTATGGTCAGTTGCGGAGGAAGGTGTGTGAGCATTTGGAGCCTGACGCAAAAATATCACTAATCATTGATTTGCTGGCAGCTTGTGGTAAGCAAAATATTTTGTTGGTGAGCCATCAGCCTCTGGTGAGTTCATTGATAAGCATGCTGGAAAGTGGTAACACCCGCTCTGGTCCACCGATGTCACCGGCTAGCATGGCCTTGCTGAGCGCGGACATTCTCTTGCCTGGGTGCAGTCAGTTACAGTGGTTGCGTCATGCTCCTAACTTTCAATCGAGCCGCTGATGTTAGCTTCAGAAACTCAATTTAGCGCTCGTTATTTTAAGGTCAATGGTTATCAATTGGCGGCCAAAGAGTGGCACGCAGGGGCAAAGTATAAAGTTATTGCCTGCCATGGCTGGCTTGATAATGCTGCTAGCTTTGATGCTTTGGCGGCACTATTAACCGACTGTCATGTCATTGCACTTGATATGCCTGGACATGGTTTGAGTGATCATAAACCACCGCAGGCTAGCTATAATATCTGGGATGACTTGCAAGACATTCTTGCAGTAGCTGATGAAATGGGTTGGAAGAAATTCAATCTGATTGGCCATTCCAGAGGTGCAGCGATAGCGATGCTACTGGCGTCATCAATGCCAGCTTTAATCACTTCGATCGTCATGTTGGATGGCATAGTTCCTCAGTCGGTTAATATTCTGGATACGGCAAAACAGCTACACAATCATCTTGTAGGCCAACGAAAGGCACATAGAAAAAATAAACGCGGCTATAATAATGTCGATGAGGCAATTGCTGCGCGACGTTTAAGTGCGACTATTTCGGAGCAAAGTGCACGTTTGATTGTTGAGCGCGGGCTATTGAAAAAAGGTGCGCTTTTCTATTGGCGTTATGATCCGCGTTTGTCGACGCCTTCTGCCTTTAAAATGACAGATGAACACAATCATGTACTGATTTCTGCGCTTACTGCACCTAACCTTTTGATTGTAGCTGACGAGGGGATGGGGAGTAATGATCGATTAATGAAGCTGCTGGCGAGCTATAAAAATATCAACCAGCAGCGTTTGCCTGGCAGTCATCATTTTCATATGGAAGAGCAGGCTGAAGCCATAGCGGTGATGGTGCGGCAGTTATTTGCTGAACATAATTCGTAGCTAAAAGATATTGTTGGGTGGCGTGTTGTTATTAAGGCTTCCGTGCCTTGAATATCTGTTGCTTACAAATGGGTTAGCGTGAGGCAATCATCGATAAGAACTCTGCTCTAGTCTGATCATTATCTCGGAATGAACCCAGTAGCGAAGATGTACGCATTTCTGAATTTTGCTTTTCCACGCCACGCATCATCATACACATATGTTTGGCCTCGATAATTACACCAACGCCCACTGCTCCAGTGACATCTATAATGGATTGAGCGATTTGGGCGGTCAGATTTTCTTGAATTTGCATGCGCCGTGCAAACATATCTACAATGCGTGCAACTTTGGACAGCCCCAATACTTTACCATTGGGGATATAAGCTACATGGCATTTACCAATAAAGGGTAGTAGGTGGTGCTCGCACATTGAATATAACTCAATGTTTTTAACCAGTACCATTTCACTGGCATCAGATTCGAATAGCGCGCCGTTGACAATCTCATCTACTGATTGTTCGTAGCCTCGAGTGAGAAACTGCATGGCTTTCGCCGCTCGTTTTGGTGTGTCGCGCAGGCCTTCACGATTAACATCTTCGCCAACACCGCTAATGATTTGGGTATAAGCTGTTTCTAGTCCGCTTAGCGTTGCAGCTGAGTTACGATCGTTGATGGCGCTGCTGGTGGGATTACAGCCGTGCTTGGTGTCGGTTTTATTGCTGAGGTCACCCACGTTGTTGGCTCCTAATTTATTAATGGGCAGAAATATTAGCAGATCAACAAGTTTAAAAGGAGGCCTATCGCAATGATTTGCTTGAAGAGGGTAGGTAATGTGGATGAATTGATTTCATTTTGCCCCAAGCAGTGTCTGACGAATGCTGCTGATTGACGTATAATCAGCGATTGCTATGAAGTAATGTCCATTATTTAATAAGATCAGCGTAGATGATCGCGGTTAGGAATTATCCATGTCAGGAAATACCATAGGCAAATTATTCACTGTCACGACCTTTGGCGAGAGCCACGGTAAGGCCCTCGGCTGTATCGTTGACGGTTGCCCCCCAGGTCTGGAGATTTGCGAGGCGGATTTACAGGTAGATTTGGATCGCCGTAAACCGGGAACATCAAAGTTTACTACCCAGCGTCGTGAGGGGGATGAGGTCAGTATTTTATCTGGTGTATTTGAGGGTCAAACCACGGGTACATCCATTGGTTTAATGATCGAGAATACAGATCAACGCTCTAAAGATTATTCGAAAATTAAAGATCGTTTTCGACCGATGCATGCTGACTACAGTTATACGCAAAAGTATGGTGTGCGTGATTACCGTGGTGGTGGTCGCTCATCGGCGCGTGAAACGGCCATGCGTGTTGCCGCGGGGGCGATTGCTAAAAAGTATTTAAAAGAAAAATACGGTGTGGTGATACGTGGTTACCTATCACAACTTGGGCCTATTAAGGTTGGAAGTGTCGATTGGGATTTGATCGAAACTAATCCGTTTTTCTGCCCTGACGCCAGCAAAATTCCTGAGATGGAGGCCTATATGCTGGCATTACGTAAGAGTGGTGATTCTGTCGGTGCAAAAATTACAGTGGTTGCCAGCGGAGTTATTCCGGGGCTTGGTGAACCCGTTTTTGATCGTCTGGATGCGGATATCGCCCATGCGCTGATGGGAATTAATGCGGTTAAAGGTGTGGAAATAGGCGCTGGGTTTGATGCGGTAGCACAAAAAGGCAGTGAACACCGTGACGAGCTAACTCCCGAAGGGTTTACTTCGAATAATGCCGGCGGCATCCTCGGCGGAATATCCAGTGGTCAGGATATTGTTGCCCACCTTGCATTAAAGCCGACAGCAAGTATTTTACTGCCAGGCCAGACTATCGACGTAGAGGGCAAAGCGTCGGAAGTGATTACCACCGGCAGACACGATCCCTGTGTAGGCATTCGTGCTACGCCGATCGCTGAGGCGATGTTGGCCATCGTGCTACTGGACCATTTGCTGCGTCACCGTGGTCAAAATGCTGATGTACACTGCACCACACCGATAATACCTGCTCACACTGAATAATCAGTAACTAGCCATGCCGCGTTAGCACTATGCTGGTGTTTTTCCAGTTTCTAGCTGTTTTATTTGTGCGGCAGTTTGGCTGTTACTCTGGCTGTCTCAGTTATTATGGGGTCGAGCAGCTCAGTCTCGACGATCGGCGCGAAAAAGGGTACAGTGGCCACGCTAAAAACTGGGATAATGATGCCAGTTTTATACTCCCTCACTATTTGAAAGGTTAAGTCCATGAATTTTATTTCTTCAGCCTATGCTCAAACTGCGGCACAGCAGCCACCAGAAACAGGGTATATGCAGTTGGCGTTGATGGTTGGCTTGTTTGCGATGTTTTACTTTATAGCTATCCGCCCACAGCGTAAGCGTCAAAAAGAACATAATGCACTCATCAGCAATTTATCCAAGGGTGATGAAGTCGTAACTAACAGTGGCATCATGGGGAAAATCAGCAAGATTGATGATAATTACTTGGTGCTGCAAGTTACCGATAATGTTGAGCTGAAGTTTCAAAAATCAGCCGTCAATGCGGTGTTGCCTAAAGGTACGCTGAAGTCTATATAACTTCCGGCGACCCTTTTAAGGACTGAAGACTTAAACAGCCCTTATTGTCTCGAATAAGCCCCCGTATGGGGGTTTTTTGTTTATGCTTTACCCCTTTCCTTGATTGATTAGCGTCTTGAGTTAGACTGATTAGAGTTAAACTAATTAGAGTTAAACATGGCTGTTAATTATCCTCCACGATTAAAACTTGCACAAACACCTACTCCCTTGCAGGCTTTAGATCGGCTGTCAGCACAGATCGGCGGCCCACGTATCTGGGTTAAGCGTGATGACATGACCGGCAGTGCCGTTAGTGGTAATAAAATTCGCAAGCTAGAGTTTTGTTTAGCTAAAGCACTGGCGGAAGGTTGCGATACAGTGATTACTTGCGGCGGCGTACAGTCCAATCACTGTCGTACTACTGCTTTGTTGTGCGCGCAGCTCGGCTTAAATTGCCATTTAATTTTGCGGGGCAATGCAGAAACTACGGTGGACGGCAATCTATTGCTGGACCGATTAGCTGGTGCCAGTATCAGTTTTTACTCCCATGACGATTATCAGCGTCGTGGTGATGAGATTTATCAACAGTGGATACAGCACTATGCCGATCAAGGAAGTAAGGCTTTGGCTATTCCAGTGGGGGCCAGTGATGGCGTTGGCCTGTGGGGCTATGTTGCTGCTTGCGAAGAGCTTAAAGCTGATTTTGACCGCGAAAAAATTCAACCCAAACATATTTTATCTGCAACGGGTTCTGGGGGCACTCAGGGTGGTTTGACTGTGGGAAATGCTTTGTTTGAGTTGGGGGCGACAGTATGGGGGGTCAATGTTTGCGACGACGAAGCCTATTTTATCAATAAGGTGGCTACGGACATAGGGCAGTGGCGACAGTGGTATTCGGGTTTAATTGATCCTGCTTTTGCGATAGAGGATCTATCGATTAATGTCATCGATGGCTATGTTGGCCCAGGCTATGCTAAAGCGACACCGGCCATCTTTGAGCTGATAAAAAGAGTGGCTGAAGTCGAAGGCTTGGTACTAGATCCTGTTTATACGGCTAAAGGTTTTTTGGGGATGCTTGATCAAATTAAACAAGGTCGCTTTGATGATAGTGACGACATCGTGTTTGTTCATACTGGCGGGATCTTTGGTTTATTTGCCCAGCGTGAGCAATTACAGTTTTAGCGGCGTGGCTACTTATTTAGTCGTCGTGCCAGCCAGTTTCGGGGATGATACAGAGAGCGGTCAATGGAGTTAGCGGTAGAGTGGGTAAAGAGCATCAACGGTATTGTTTGGGGGCCTTTGATGTTGGTGCTGATTTTGGGCACAGGGCTTTATTTGATGCTTGGCTTGAAGTTTATGCCTTTGCGCCGTATTCCTGCAGCCTTTTGCGCGCTGTTGAATGGGCGTAGCCCAAGTGAGCGGCAAGGTCAGATCAGCCCCTTCAATGCTTTAATGACATCGCTTTCGGCTACTATTGGTACCGGGAATATTGCCGGGGTGGCAACGGCGATCAGTATCGGTGGCCCAGGTGCTTTGTTTTGGATGTGGTGTACGGCGCTGGTAGGGATGGCGACTAAATATTCTGAGGCAGTGTGTGCGGTGCATTTCCGTGAAGTTGATGCCGATGGCAATTATGCCGGTGGGCCGATGTATTACATCAAAAATGGTTTGGGTAAAAACTGGTTGTGGCTGGGAGTTGCCTTTGCTTTTTTCGGTGTATTGGCGGGGTTTGGTATTGGTAATACAGTGCAAGCGAATTCTGTCGCCGATGCGATGGAATCAACCTTCGCTATTCCTCCTTTGGCCACGAGTGTGGTGATGGTGGCGTTAGTAGGCTTGGTTCTGCTGGGAGGAATAAAGCGTATCGCCGCTGTTGCCGGTTTTTTAGTGCCGTTTATGGCGCTGGGCTATTTATCGTTAGGCTTGCTGGTGGTGCTACTCAATATCACCGATATCCCCGCAGCGATTGTCTTGATTGTTAAAAGTGCTTTTACTGGTACCGCGGCGCAGGGTGGTTTTGCCGGTGCGGGGATTATGCTGGTGATACAGTTTGGTGTTGCCAGGGGTATTTTCTCTAACGAGGCGGGTTTGGGTAGTGCATCTATTGCCCATGCTGCCGCGCAAACTGATGATCCCGTTAGGCAGGGTACGATTGCGATGTTGGGTACGTTTATAGATACCTTGGTAGTATGCAGTATTACCGGTTTAGTGATTGTGCTCAGCGGTGAGTGGGTTACTGGTACTGGTGGAGCAGCCCTAACAGCTATGGCGTTTGCGGCATCGGTTCCCTATGGTGATGTTTTGGTGTCGGTGGGCCTGTGTTTATTTGCTTTTACGACCGCGTTGGGCTGGAGTTACTATGGTGAACGCTGCGCGGTTTATTTGTTTGGTACTGGGGCGTTGATACCGTTTCGTGTGTTATGGGTGGTGGCTATACCCTTTGGCGCAATGGCGCAGCTCGACTTTATTTGGCTGCTGGCAGATACCCTTAACGCCTTGATGGCGATACCGAACTTGATCGCGTTATTATTGCTAAGTCCAGTGGTATTCAAACTGACTCGGCTAGGGTTTAAACGATAGATTCGGTGTTGATATATATCCTCGGTACGCGTTTTGATACAGAGGTAAACAGTTGGTAGCTAATGGTATCAGCATAGCTGGCAATTTCTTCTGCGGGTAATCCTTGTCCCCATAGAATGGCCTCGTCACCAATGTTAACCTCATGGCAATCGCTGATATCTACGGTGATCAAATCCATCGATACTCTCCCTGCTAGCACTGCTCGCTGGCCGTTGATTAACACCGGTGTGCCGTTGCGGGCGTGACGCGGATAACCATCAGCATAGCCGATAGCGAGAGTGGCTAATTGCGTTGGTCTGGTGGCAGTCCAGCGCTCGTTGTAACCAGCGCTCTCACCCGTCGCGATTGGACGAATGGCGATAATTTTGGCGCGTAGTGTCATCACTGGCTGGAGCTCAAGATTATTGAGTTTGGTAATAGTGGGGGGGAGCGGGTTGGCACCGTAAAGCATGATACCAGGGCGCACCCAGTCGAGATGAGTTTGAGGGTGTTGAATAATCGCGGCTGAATTAGCCAGGCAGCTGAAGCCGGTTAAGCCCTCGGTGGCTTGTAGAAATGATTGTGTTTGTTGCTGCGTGGTGTGCGGGTCGAGGTCGTCGGCGGCGCTGAAGTGCGTCATTAAACCCATATCTCCAATATGGCTACAGCTACTTAATCGTTGGTGTGCTGAGCGAAGCTCTAGGGCGTTCATTCCCAAGCGGTGCATACCGCTGTCGTGTTTCAACCAGACTGCGAGCTGTTTATGTGAACGGCTCGCCAATAGGGTGTCAACACCTGCGCTATTGTGTACGGCTACGTCAATGTTATTGTCGGCGCACAGTGCCAGACTATTCGAGTCGAGAAAGCTGCCGAGCAATAGTAGACGCTGGTTTATTCCTTGTTTGCGTAGAGTGAGTGCCTCTTCAAGCCGAGCTACGGCCAAACCATCGGCGCTCGCTAAGGCTTTAGCCGCTGCTACTATGCCGTGGCCATAGGCGTCGGCTTTAATTACCGCCATGATGCGGCTGTTAGGAGCTAGTCGCTTAGCCTGCTGTAGGTTATGCCTAAGCGCTGCGAGATCTATAGTGGCGGTGACAGTGTGGGGCATAAGCTGTATCGGCTATTGGACGAGGTCTGAGATTGTACCGGAACTGTCGCTAAGCGGGCTAGGGGCTATTTGTCGTTGTGGCTTAGGTCGTCGCGATATTGGTTTTGTGGCAAGCAATTTTGTATAGTGATAACTAATGGTTTTAGTGGTGATTGGTGCTGGAGCACTCTATGTCTGCAGGTTTTGGAAATAAACTGGTTATTGCGCTTTCTTCCCGCGCGTTATTCAATCTTGATGACAGTCATCAAGTGTTTGAAAAGGAAGGTTTAGAGGCTTATGCGCGCTATCAAATCGAGCGCGAAGATGAAGTGCTGGCACCGGGGGAAGCGTTTCCGATTGTACAAAAGTTATTGCGTATCAATGATTATTTAGAGGGTGACCCAAGAGTCGAGATCTTGTTGTTATCACGTAATAGTGCTGATACGGGTTTGCGCGTGTTTAATTCGATTGAGCACTATGGTTTAAATATTACTCGCGCAGCGTTTAGCGGCGGAGAAAGTCCCTACCGTTATGTGTCAGCGTTTGGTTGTCATTTGTTTTTATCCACCGATGCTCGCGATGTGAGATCGGCTTTGGAAAATGGTGTCGCTGCGGCAACCTTGATGTCGTCCTCATCGCGTTATGAGGCTGATGATTCACCGTTAAAGTTTGCTTTTGATGGTGATGCGGTTTTATTTTCTGATGAGTCAGAGCAAATTTTTAAAACTCAGGGGTTGGAAGCCTTTGCCAAAAATGAAAAATCTTCGGCGAAAATGCCAATGACGGGTGGCCCATTTAAAGCTTTTTTAGCCGCGTTGCATGGTTTGCAATCTGAGTTTTCTCCACACACTTCACCCATTCGAACAGCCTTGGTTACCGCCAGATCGGCGCCAGCCCATGAGCGTGTCATTCGTACTCTGCGGGCCTGGAATGTGCGTATCGATGAATCATTATTCTTGGGTGGTTTGGCAAAGGGAGCGTTTTTAAAAGCCTACGGCGCCGATGTTTTTTTTGATGACCAGCAGCTGCATTGTGACTCGGCCAGCCCTTATGTAGCTACAGGTCATGTCCCGCATGGAGTGGCTAATAACTGAGGCTTCGGCACAGCTGTCGGGAATGTTGTGCAGAGATTAAAACTACGACTTTATTCACAGTTTCTATAGTGTAATTCAGTGGCTTGTTAATTTACTGCTATTCTCATGGTGTTTCGGTAGGGCCGGGTTAGGGTTTTTTAGTCGCTGGCCTTGTATCTTGCTTGCCTTTTGGGTTGTCGAATTATCTTTCAGGTGCTTGGCTATGATCCAGACGATTTTATTTGCTACGGATATGGGCTTGCATACCCATTATTTGTTGCACCACGTTAATGGCTTGGCGGAGCAGTATAATTGCCGAGTAATCGTGGTGCATGCCATTGAGCCACCAGAGAATGTAGGTGATGCGGTAGTCCAATCTTGTTTAAGTGATGAAACATTGCAGGCGTTTCAGCAAGAAGGCATTACCCGCATTATTGACGGGGTGAAAAATCGTATTGTTGATGTTCTGGAGGAGGAGTTCATGGATGGGCAGCAGGGGCTTTTTAATATACGTGATGTGAGGGTTGTGTCCGGTAAGCCCACTGAGGTAATTATGCACGAAGCGGAACATTGTGGTGCGGATATGATTGTCCTCGGTAGTCATGGTGAGACGGCCTCGGAGAATGTTTTGGGCTCGGTGACGTCGCGGATTTTGCAAGTGTCGAGAGTGCCTGTGTATATGGTGCCTTTGGTGCGGAATATAGGGGCGAAACAGGGAGGAGAAATGTCATGGCTTGGGCGCCAGTAAACTATCGTAGTACGCTTACAGGTAGCTAATAATTTTATCGTTCGGTTAGGCTAAGCTAGGTAAATTAGGTGAAATTAGTTATATAGACTATTGTCTTAGTTAGTTGTAAGGAATAATCGATAAAATACATAAGTACTTACTGCAGGTTTGTTGTCCAAGCTAATGAAATATAAGAAATCTAACCATTAGGGGGCGGTATGAAGCTTCAACAGTTACGTTATATATGGGAAGTGGCTCACCACGACCTCAATGTGTCTGCGACCGCACAAAGTTTATATACATCGCAGCCGGGGATCAGTAAGCAAATCCGTTTATTAGAGGATGAGCTTGGTGTAGAGGTTTTTTCTCGCAGCGGCAAACATTTAACTCGTGTTACCCCTGCTGGCGAAGCAATACTGAAAACTGCGGGTGAGATTCTGCGCAAAGTAGAAAGCATCAAGCAAGTTGCTCAAGAGTTTAGCAATGAGAAGAAGGGTAGCTTGTCGATTGCCACTACACATACCCAGGCGCGATATGCCTTGCCACCGACAATTAAATTATTTATCGAACGCTACCCCGATGTATCTTTGCATATGCATCAAGGTACGCCGATGCAAATTTCCGAGTTGGCCGCTGATGGCACAGTTGATTTTGCTATAGCGACTGAAGCGCTAGAGTTATTCAGTGATTTGATCATGATGCCCTGTTATAAGTGGGATCGGGCTATAGTGGTACCAAAGGGGCATGCACTTACGCAAAAATCGCAATTGACCTTGGAGGATGTCGCTGCTCATCCGCTTGTTACTTATGTGTTTGGATTTACTGGGCGTTCCAAGCTTGATGAAGCGTTTATCGAAAAAGGCTTGGCTCCTAAGGTGGTATTTACCGCTGCTGATGCTGATGTTATTAAAACCTATGTTAGGCTCGGTTTGGGTATTGGTATTGTTGCTAAGATGGCTTTTGATCCCGAGTTGGACAGCGACTTGGTTGCGTTGGATGCTAGTCACTTGTTTGAGAGCAGTATCACCAAGATTGGCTTTCGGCGCGGTACTTTCCTGCGTGGTTTTATGTTTGACTTTATTCAAGACTTTGCCCCGCATTTAACCCGAGCGGTGGTTGAAGAGGCTTATCAGCGGCATACCAAGCAGGAGCTGGAAGAGTTGTTTCAGGGCGTCGAGCTTCCTGTTTATTAAGTTTGAGCTCTCGATTTTTCCTGTCATATAAATAATAATGAAGGCCGTTGCTTATTGCCGGTGATGTTTTTTTTAAGCGGATACTTGTGTTGAGCGTGTTTACACTTACAATGCGCCGCCTATGTCTACTAATTTGCTATTGCTTATATACTCTGCTGTTATCATCTCCGTGTCGTTACTGGGGGGGTGGTTGCCGACGCGGGTAAAAATGACCCACACCGGCACACAGATCATGATGAGCTTTGTTGCGGGTTTAATGCTGGGCATAGCTTTCTATCAATTACTACCCCATGCGATTGACACACTGCCTGCTGAAACGGGGGTTGAGGGAGCGATGTGGTGGTTGATGGCGGGCCTGCTATTTATGTTTGTACTGTTGCGGGCCTTCCATTTTCACCAGCACGGGCCTTTGGAGGAGGGCGCATTGATTGATGAGTTAATTCCTCCTGCTCATAATGGTGACCACGGCCATAACCATCAACATGGCCATGATCACCATCAAGGTCATGGTGCTGCGGTTGTCAATCCCCTGAGCTGGGCGGGTATTGCCTTTGGATTGGCTTTGCATACTATTATCGATGGCGTTGCTCTGGGTGCCGCGATTCAGGCTGGGGTGATGGATTCTGCACCGTTAGGCCTGCTTGGCTTTGGTGTTTTTGTTGCCATCGTCTTGCATAAGCCTCTTGATGCGATGTCTATAGCGTCTTTGATGATGGCCGGTGGCTGGTCAGTGAAGTCGCGTAGCTGTGTGAATATATTATTTTCCTTAATGTGCCCTTTAGGTGCGCTATTGTTTTTTGTTGGTGTCGATCAGCTGAATGTGTCGAGAGACTGGTTGGTGGGGGTTGCGCTAGCATTTTCTGCTGGGGTTTTTCTATGTATTTCCCTCAGTGATTTATTGCCTGAGGTGCAATTTCATTCCCATGATCGCGCTAAGCTAACCATCGCTTTGTTAGCTGGTATTGCAATTGCTTATAGTATTGGTTTGATAGAGCCTGGACATGTACATGACCACGAGCAGCTTCTGGAGCAGGGTAGTACGCAGTATCAGCATCCAGATCACTAAAGCTTGTTGGGTGTTTGCACCGTACTTTGTTTCCCTGTAAATTGTCCCGCCTTAATTTTGTCCTTTTAATTTATGTTTGGAGTGTATCGTGGAAATAGCTTGCCTTGATCTGGAAGGGGTATTGATTCCTGAAATCTGGATTAACTTTGCCGAAAAAACAGGTATAGAAGCGTTAAAAGCGACTACCCGTGATATTCCTGATTATGATGTGCTGATGCGGCAGCGTTTGCGCATTTTGGACGAAAATGGCTATGGCTTGCCGGATATTCAGGCGGTCATCAGCACGCTGGAGCCGATGGAAGGCGCGCGTGAGTTCCTCGATTGGCTGCGCGAGCGTTTTCAGGTGGTAATTTTATCGGATACCTTTTACGAGTTCGGTATGCCTTTTATGAAGCAGCTGGGTTATCCCGCACTGCTTTGCCACCAGCTTGAGGTTGATGAAAAGGGTCGAGTGGTGGATTACAAATTGCGTCAAGCCAACCCTAAGCGTCAGGCAGTCATTGGTTTTCACTCTATGTACTACCGGACGATTGCTGCAGGTGACTCTTACAACGATACCTCCATGCTGGCCGAGGCTAATGCTGGGATTTTGTTTAAAGCGCCCGATAATGTGATTGCTGAGTTTCCTCAGTATCCAGCAGTTCACACTTATGAAGACTTGAAAAAAGAGTTTATTAAGGCGAGTAACCGTAACCTGACGTTGTAATGCTTACTAGGCAGCGGAACTATTAGTCCCGCTGCCGCTGAGTTGGTTTTATCGCAGTTTTTCAGCGCTTTCTACAACTTCTGTGCTGCCGTTTGAATCCAGGGCTGCGAGCAGGGGACCTACCTTCGTTAAACATTCTTGATACTCGCTGTCACATAGGGAGTCGGTAACGATACCGCCACCTGCGCTGCAGTGAATCCTGTTGTTTTCATGAATCATCGTGCGAATGGCAATATTGCTGTCCATCTGCCCGTCGCTACTGATATATACCAATGAGCCGCAATAGACTGACCGACGTTGTGGTTCAAGCTCCTCAATAATCTCCATCGCCCGTTTTTTGGGGGCGCCAGTGATTGAGCCTCCAGGAAAGCAGTCGGCTAGCACATCAAAAGCATCGGTATTGTCGCGCAGTTGGCCGCTAATTGTGCTCACTAAGTGGTGTACAGTTTCGAAGCTTTGTAATTCAAACAATTGATCTACATGGATACTCCCGGCGATACAGCTTTTGCCTAGATCGTTGCGGATCAAGTCCACTATCATTAGATTTTCAGCCCTATCCTTGGCGCTATTGGTTAGCTGTTGTGCCAGCTGTCGGTCACTAGCTGCATCTTGGCCCCGGGCGATGGTGCCCTTAATCGGTGATGAACTCACTGTGTTTTGGTTGATTTGCAGTAAACGTTCGGGAGATAGAGATAAAATGCGGCCTTGCTCGAGCTGCAGATAACCTGAATAGGGGGCGGCGGCGGTTTCCCTTAGCGTGAGGTAGGCCTGCCAGGGGTCACCTTCGCAGTGGGCGCTAAAGCGCTGGGTAAGATTGACTTGGTAGCAGTCTCCGGCATGGAGGTAGTTCTGTATCTTACTGAAAGCAGCGTTGTACTGATTGCGGCTTATCGTGGGCTCAAAAGCTGATCTCAGCTTGAATGGGGTGTTGTCTCTGTCCGAATCGTTAGCTGTTTTAGCGATAGTCTGGTCTGCATTGCGCAGTCGGTATCGTACGTTGTTAAGCAGGTCTTTGCTGGTTTGGGGGTGGGCTACTAGTAGTGACCGCTGCATCTGATGGTCGATGATTATCGCCCAGCTATAAATCCCCATGCTGGCCTGCGGCATGGGTAGGTCATCTGCTGCGATACTGGGTAGCTGCTCCAGTTGGCGGCCAAAGTCATAACCCAGATAGCCTAAGGCTCCGCCAATAAAGGGCAGTTGGTAGCTGTTGTTTAAGGATGGTGTGAGCTCTTTGACGGCCTGTTTTACCGCGTTTAAGTAGGCTATTCCGTCCTTATAATTACCTGTGTTTAAAGCGCTATTGCTGAATATCTGAAGCGTGGTTAGTGGCTCGGCGCTGATAATATCGTAGCGCCCACGGGTGGAAAAAGGAGCTGCGCTATCCAGGTAAACAGCTTGTTGCATATCAAGAAACTGGGCAAAAATGGGTGTGCTGTCGAGGTAATAGCTCTGCTCTTCGATGATTAGTTGGTCCATTGAGCGGCTTCCAGGTCTCTTGGTTGTGATGTGTGGTGGTCAGGTTCTGGGTTGGTTTTCGTGGCAAATTGTACGGCCATCGTGAGTGCTAAGGCCAGTGTTAATCTGGCTTGCAAAGTATTTAAGCTATTGATAGCCACAGGTTTTTACATTGACAAAGAGCGTTGGGCCCATTAATGTTAGCGCCCGGTTAACGGGGCTGAATCCTTGCTTTGATGCTCGGGATACCTATCAGGCTAGGGCTAAAGCTAGCTAAATTAATGCTAGATTAGTACTGATAATGCTGCAGCTAACTATGTTAACGCAATAGCGTCAACTAATAACATAGGCTGCACAAGTTTGTAAGGCTATCTTTGAATGGTAGCAGCCAGCCACATCAACGAGCTGAATTTCTAGCTTAGTGGGCCCCTGAGTTTGTTGTAGTATCTGCGGTGTTGTAATCCCAACATTGCTTGTTTGCTGCGACCTAAAATTCCTAAAACAGGTTATGTTGAGACACTATTTCTATGACAAATTACTCCCATATTGAGCCCACCTTAGAGAACCCTTTTGAGCAAGCCAAGGACGTTGAGTTTGTGGTGCCTGGTCAAATTAGCTATAACCCAGGATTGTACGAGAAAACCCTACAATCGGGCTATGCGTTGATTCAACGTCCTAAGACCGCCGCTGGTGTCGTCAGCACTGAGAAGCAACATCTGAAAAATCGGATGACAGTATGGGAGCGGTTGGAAGTGTTGGCCGATAGCGGCACTGAGCCGACCATTTTTTTCCAAAACTGGGGGCCCAATTTAGACGGTGCTTCACTGGTTACCGCCATTGTTAAAATTAATGGCCGTGACGTGGCAGTATATGGCCATGATTTCACTGTTCGTGCCGGCTCTATGGATGCGACTAACGGTAAAAAACTGGCACGTTTATTTGAATTAGCTGGTAAACGCAAAATTCCATTAATTGGCATGAATGATAGCGCTGGCGCTTTTGTACCTGCTGGTGTTGGTGGTTTGGATGGCTATGCTGAAGCCTTTACTGCTCTGCGCAAAATCAGTGGTGTCGTGCCATCTATTATGTGTATGTTTGGTTTTAATGCCGGTGGTGGCTCTTACTTGCCACGCCAGGGTAGCTTTGTTATCCAGCCCAATGACACTTTCTTTGGTTTGACTGGCCCTGGGGTGGTTAAGTCGGTACTGGGTGAAGATGTTACCCCAGATGAATTAGGTGGCCCTGGTGTTCATAGTCAAACTGGTGTGACCGATTTCGTGGTCCCTGATGAAGTTGCCGCGCTGCAAAAAGTCCGTCAATTACTGCATTACCTGCCCGCTAACAATGCTGAGCTGGCTCCGTTTCAGCCTACTTCAGATCCTATCGCCCGTAAAACATGGGATATTGATATTTTATTGAAAAAAGCGTTTAACTCACCTACGGGCTTTAACACGCCGTTGGATATTTGTATTTTGATCCAGCAGTTATGTGACCATGGTGACTATGTTGAAATTCAGCCTGAGCGTGCCCGCAATACGATTTGTGCCTTAGGTCGTATGGGTGGCAATGTGATTGGCTTTGTTGCCAATAATTCAGCGGTTGGCTCCGGCCAGATTGATATTGACGCTGCATATAAAAATGCTCGTTTTATTCGATTTTGTAACCTGTACAACATACCTATGATTTTTATGGAAGATACTACCGGCTTCTTGCCTGGTCGTGATCAGGAAGGCGGCGGTATCGTTCAGGCGGGACGGGCGATGCTGGATGCGATTATCGATTTACGTACACCACGTTTCTTGTTGCTGGTGCGTAATGCTTTTGGTGGTGCTTATGCTTCTTACAACAACTATCCAACAGGTGCGGATTTAGTTATTGCGCTGCCGACAACTCGGGTAGCAGTAATGGGGCCTGCTGGTGTCGATTTTGTCTATAAAGATGAGTTGCGGGCAATTCGCAGCTCGGTTGCAGCGCGTGTGGCCACTGCAGAAAAAGAGCATTTAGTAAATGGTGTGGATAAAGTAGAAGCCAGAACAATGGCTGAGCAATCCGTCGCTAACTGGGTGAAGCAGGAAGAGGCTGTATTGACTGCGCGTTACGAAAGAGAATTGATGAATCCTAATGAAGCGCTCAGCTTGGGTTCTATTTCGCAAATTGTTATGCCTAGTGATTTACGCAAGGTGTTGGCTGAAAATATGGCTTTCCATTTGGCACATTACGAAGCAGAGCCGCTTAACGCTGTGCAGCGTGAGTTCTTTTAAAGTCAGGATTAATCTCAACCAGTCAAGCCAACAGAATTTGAGCAAGGATTTAAATAGTGAAAAAAACTAACGATTTCTACCTGAATAATCCGCTGATCCATAAAAACCGTAAATTGAGCGGTTCGGCATCTGAGTGGGTTCGCAGTTTTAGCTGTGAAGATATGAAACCGCTGATTATTTGCCGCGGGCCGATCCGTAAGGAAGCGATGGATGTATTCGATGAAATGGGCATCCATGGTTACGGTATCCTGTTGTCTGAAAAAGATTCGATTACATACACCAACGCGCTGGCACCCGAATTGCGTAAATTAACCGATCCAGATCGCGTTCATCGTGTACCTGATTATACCGGTGCTGATAAAGAAGAGCGTACTCAGCGTATTCGTCAAATCATTCAAATTGCTAAAGATAACGGCTACGATTCTATTTTCACCGGCTATGGTTTTATGGCTGAAGATGAAGAAATGGTTAGCTCAATGGAAAAGGCCGGGCTTAATTTTATCGGTCCTTGTTCTAAGACTGTTCATGATGCAGGTTTGAAAGATGAAGCTAAGCGTACTGCATTGAATGTGGGCGTTAGTGTTACCCCAGGTGTTGATAACGGCACAACGTTGACTGTATTAGCTAAGTACCCGGATCAGGCAGCGTTGCTTCAGGTCTGTAAAGAGCATGGTCTAGAGGTTGATACGGCAATCCTTGGCGATGCAGAGGTAAGTCTGGAGGCTAAAGCTGAGGCTGTGTTAAATGCCTCTTTAGCGAAAGGTGTTGATCTTTTTACGATTGAAGAGCTCGGCGAAACGCTAAGAAAGAAAGTTATTGAAATGTACCAAGGGTGGCCTAATAACCGTATACGCCTAAAAGCAATTTCTGGTGGCGGTGGTAAAGGTCAGCGTATTCTGCAAGCGCCTAATAGTTTGGGTGGAACCGAAGAAGAAAACATCAAGGCTGCTGCGGCTAAAGTGCCCGGTTTAGTGTTGGAGATTCTCAACGAGGTCAAGTGTAACGGCGTAGGCGATAACAAAAACGTACTAGCTGAATTGAATATTGAAACTACCCGCCATCAGGAAATTCAAGTAGTGGGTAATGGCGAATGGTGTATCACCATGGGTGGTCGTGACTGTTCATTGCAAATGCACGAGCAGAAGCTGTTAGAAGTATCGGTGACCACTGAAGAGCTGACCACTGCGATCAAAAAAGCCGAGCAAGACGGTAAAACAGCCGAGCTTGAAACATTGCGTAAGGATCTTGAGATCCTTAAGAAAATGGAAGACGAATCAGCGCGCTTTGGTGAGGCTGTTGGCTTGGATTCAGTATCGACTTTTGAGTGTATCGTGGATGGCAGTAGCCATTTCTTTATGGAGATGAATACCCGTATTCAGGTTGAGCACCGCGTTACCGAACTGTGTTACAAACTGAAATTTGCCAATCCAGAAAACCCTTCTGAGTTCTTTGTGGTTGAATCTTTGGTTGAGGCGATGGTTATTTTGGCTCGCCACAACAAACGCTTGCCAAAACCTGAGCGTTTACCGCGTGAAGCTGCATCGGTAGAGGCGCGTTTGAATGCGACCAACCAAGCGTTACAACCCCATGCGGGCGGTATGATTGAGCGTTGGTCAAACTGTGCTGAAGGTGAAGTACGTGATGATCAGGGCATCAGCATGCATAACCCTGATACTAATGAGTTTATGCGCTATCACTTGGCGGGTGCTTACGACTCAAATATCGCGTTGTTGCTAACTGTGGGTGACACTCGCCTGAGCAGTTACCAGCGTTTGGCTGAAGTGATTCGTTGCACTACCTTGCGCGGTAAAGATTTGGCCACCAACCTTGAGTTTCATTACGGTTTGGTGAATTGGTTTATTGGTCAAAACATTAATGCGCGCCCCAGCACGCGCTTTATTGTGCCGTACCTTACTGCAGTTGGTCAGTTGAAAGCTGTTGCTAATGACATCGACCTGACGTTTGCCTATAACAAAGTGCGGGCCAAGTACTTAGGCTCGGTTGAAAATAAAACCGCTTTTACTGCTGCGCTGGATCGCAAGATGGGCTTGGTATTGCGTCCATTACAGGCTTTGTTCAGTGAGCCACACCAGTTATCTGGCTGGTTAAGTGTCAACCGCACTGCGTTTGCTATTGATAATGGCAAAATCTCCTGGGTAGAGAACCCCGTTGAGGTTTTGGCAGACATGTATCATTTCCTTAATATGGATTATATTGCTGGTAAGCCTGCAGCGAATATGATTTGGAGCCATGACAATACACTGCTACAAAAAGGCGTGAGTTTCTATGCTAGCTTGAAACAGCGTCTGGGTTTAACTCGCTTTACTGAAATTGAAACTGCGGTAGAAGGCAGTGCGCCGAATGGCTTTACTGACGAGCAGTGGGTTGCGGTTAAATCTGCTCACGCTGGTTTTCAAGCGGGAATGGAAGTCTTATCGGTATTGCCTTATATCGCGCTGCAAACCGGTTTCTTCGATTTGTCTGTCAATGACGATCTGAGTATTCATATTCCTGAGGTGCTGACTGAACCCGAGCTACAGGAAAAAATGGCGAAAGTACTAGTGCCGCCACCCGTAGCTAAATCAGACGAAATTCTTGCCGCTAGTGGTGGTATGTTCTACGCGCGTGAAGCTCCAGGTATGGATCCTTTTGTGGTTGAAGGTTCACATTTCAACCAGGGTGAGCCGCTTTACATTGTTGAAGTAATGAAAATGTTCAACAAGGTTTATGCACCATTTTCTGGCACTATCAATAAGGTATTGGTTGATACTGACGGTGTTATTATTAAAAAGGGTCAGCCTTTATTTAAAATAACCCCTGATGAAGTTGTGGTTGTAGAGTCACCCGAAGACATTGCTGCGCGCAGACAAAAAAGCACAGCTGAGTTTTTGCAAGTCATTAACTAAATTTTGAGACAGGCTTACGCATTATGATTACTGCATTAGACCATATCGCCATCGCTGTTCCCGATTTAGAAGCCAGCATCAAGCGTTTTATGGATGATTTCGGGCTGGAATTTAAAGGGACTGAAGATGTGGAAGCGGCTAAAACCTCTACCGCCTTTTTTCCTTTACCTCCGACCAGTATTGAATTGGTTCATCCGTTAAATGGTGAAGGCCCGATTGCTAAATACCTGGAAAAAAAACCGGGCGGTTTACACCACCTTTGTTTTCGTAGCGATAACATCGAAGAAGACGTTGCTCGTTTAAAAGCTAAAGGTTACCAGTTTTTATCAGAAGAGCCCTCTATCGGCGCACATGATTGCAAAGTGATTTTTATTCACCCTAAATCCTGTGATGGCGTGTTGATTGAAATTAATCAGCCGAGTGAAAATCACTAATAGCTAGTATCAAATCGTTAGTCTTATATAGTTAGTGCTGGGTCCTGAGTTTGTTCGGGCTCCGGCCAACATCTAAAGGTTTTATTATGTCAGATTACAAACCAAAAATAGCCGACGTTGCGCAGTGGAAAGAGCTTGCTACTAAACAAATGAAAGGCAAAAGCCCGGATGATTTAACGTGGGATACCGCTGAAGGTATTGATGTTAAATGTTTGTATACCCAAGAAGATCTGCAGGGTTTGGAATACACCAACACCATGCCGGGCACAGCACCCTATATTCGTGGTCCGCAAGCGACAATGTATGCGGGCCGTCCTTGGACTATTCGTCAGTATGCTGGGTTTTCAACCGCAGAAGAGTCTAATAACTTCTACCGTAAAGCATTAGCAGCCGGTGGCCAGGGTATATCAGTCGCTTTTGATTTGGCTACGCACCGTGGTTATGACTCAGATCATCCGCGTGTTACCGGTGATGTCGGTAAAGCAGGTGTCGCAATTGATTCCATTGAAGATATGAAAATCCTGTTCGATTCTATCCCGTTGGATAAAGTATCGGTATCGATGACCATGAACGGTGCAGTATTACCGGTATTGGCGGGCTATATTGTCGCCGCTGAAGAACAGGGTGTTAGTCAGGATAAATTGGCCGGTACTATCCAGAATGATATTTTAAAAGAGTTCATGGTACGTAATACCTATATTTATCCACCAGCTCCGTCGATGAAAATTATCGGCGATATTATTGCTTATGCGTCTGAGCACTTGCCTAAATTCAATACCATTTCTATTTCGGGTTACCACATTCAAGAAGCGGGTGCTGATGCGGCACTTGAGCTGGCGTATACATTGGCAGACGGTAAAGAATATATTCGTACCGCTATTGCGTCAGGTTTAAGTATTGACCAGTTCGCACCGCGTTTGTCCTTCTTCTGGGGCATCGGCATGAATTTCTATATGGAAATTGCCAAGATGCGTGCGGCGCGCTTATTGTGGGCCGAAATTGTTAACGAGTTTAACCCGAGCAATGAAAAATCTTCGATGTTGCGCACCCATAGCCAAACCTCTGGCTGGTCGTTAACCGAGCAAGACCCTTACAACAATGTAGTACGTACGACCATTGAAGCCATGGCTGCCGTATTTGGTGGTACGCAATCTTTGCACACCAACGCACTGGATGAGGCGATTGCTTTGCCCACTGAGTTCTCTGCACGTATTGCCCGTAATACCCAGTTAATTATTCAGGAAGAGACCGGCATTACTAAGGTGGTTGATCCATGGGGTGGTTCTTACATGATGGAGAGTCTGACCAACGATATCGCCAACAAAGCGCGTGAGTTGATCAGAGAAGTCGAAGAAAAAGGCGGCATGGCTAAGGCGATTGAAACTGGCCTGCCTAAGCTACGTATCGAAGAATCAGCAGCTAGAAAACAAGCTCGTATTGATCGCGGTGAAGATGTTATTGTCGGTGTTAACAAATACACCCTCGAAACAGAAGATGACGTTGATATTCTTGAAATCGATAACGATGCAGTACGGGAATCACAGATTAAACGATTGGCTGCTATTCGGGCTAGTCGTGATGAAGCCGCGGTTGAAGATGCGCTGGAAGCTATCTACCAGTGTGCAGTGACCGGTAAAGGCAATTTACTTGGTTTGGCTGTGGCTGCAACGCGTGTTCGCGCCACCGTTGGGGAGATATCTTCTGCTATGGAACGTGAATTCGGTCGCTATAATGCTAACTCACAAACAGTATCAGGTGTTTATGGTAGTGCTTATCAAGATGATGAGAACTGGCAGAATATTTCCTCTGATATCGAAACCTTTGTTGAAAAACACGGCCGTCGTCCGCGTATGCTGGTTTGTAAAATGGGTCAAGATGGGCATGATCGTGGCGCTAAAGTTATCGCTACCGCATTTGCTGATGTGGGATTTGATATCGATTTGTCGCCAATGTTTTCTACCCCTGAAGAGGTTGCCAAACAGGCGATTGAGAATGATGTACATGTCGTTGGCGTATCGTCATTAGCGGCGGGGCATAAATCATTGGTGCCAACCTTAATTGCTGAATTGAAGAAGCAGGGCGCTGACGAAATTATTGTGATAGCAGGTGGTGTTATACCCAAGCAAGACTATGATTTTCTTTATAAGGCTGGCGTAAAAGGCATTTTTGGCCCAGGTACTAAAATTCCTTTAGCGGCACGTGGTGTGCTGGATTCTATTAATGAAGCCTATGGGCTCTAGCTTCGGCTAGAGTTTGAGCCTGACGAAGCGCGTTAGGCTCCTGACTTAAAAGATTTTAACTATGCCCGCAATTGATATAGACCTCCTTCGGCAAGGTAATCGCCGTGCATTGGCTAAAGCAATTACTTTGGTTGAAAGCAAGCTCGATGCGCATCGTGATCAAGCGCAATTAATTTTGGAACAATTACTCGCTGATACAGGAAGAAGTATTCGTATTGGTATTAGCGGTGTTCCTGGTGTGGGTAAATCCACCTTTATTGAAACCTTTGGTTTATTCCTGATTGCAATGGGGAAAAAGGTGGCGGTATTGGCGGTAGACCCTAGTTCTCCCTTGGCGGGAGGTTCTATTTTGGGCGATAAAACTCGAATGGAGTTATTGTCCAGAGAGAACGACGCTTTTATTCGCCCTTCACCTTCAGAGGGTGCTCTTGGTGGGGTTGCGCAGAAAACCCGTGAAACCATGTTGCTCTGCGAAGCAGCTGGTTATGATGTTATTTTGGTCGAGACGGTTGGTGTTGGTCAAAGTGAGTACGAAGTGGCCGGCATGGTCGATTTCTTTATGGTGTTGATGCTACCGAATGCTGGCGATGAGCTGCAGGGTATCAAAAAAGGCATTATGGAGATGGCCGATGCTTTGGTTATCAATAAAGCCGATGGTGAGTCGTTAAATTTAGCGCAGCAAACCAGACGCCATTATGAAAATGCCTTGCACTTGTTACGGCAAACATCGTTTTGGTCACCGCGAGTGCTCACCTGTTCGGCACAGAACAATGAAAATATCGATAAAGTCTGGGGCATGATCTCCGATTATCATATTGATGCAATCAACAACAATGCGTTCTATGAGAAGCGCTCGCAGCAAAATAAAGAATGGATGCGCAAATTGATGTTTGAAATGCTTGAGTTGAAATTAAAGCAAAACCCTGAGGTTAAAAAGCAGTTACCCGAATTACAAGCAAAAGTAATCGCCGGTAAAACCACGCCTTATATTGCGGCTAAAACCTTAATCAACCTAATGTAAGGAGCTCGTTTTTAATGGCTGATTTACTGCCGCCGGATCAAGTCAGTTTTCTGCTTGATGAGTTTTTTGCAGAGCACCTACCAATTACTCAATACCTGAACATGCGTGTGCATGAATATAGCGGTGAGTCCTTCTCCCTGGCGATAGATTTAGCCCCTTCCATCAATGATAAGCTGACCGCTTTTGGTGGCAGCCTATATTGTCTTGCGGTGATGAATTGCTGGGGTATGGTTTACTTGCAGGGGCGTCAACGGGGCCTAAATCCAAATTTAGTGGTGAGCCGTGCAGAGATCGAATATCTTGCGCCGGTTGATGATGAGGTTATTATCGCCAGCTGTCACGCCCCAGAAGAGATTAATTGGGATGATTTTTTTGCAGCTTATCAGTCTCGTGGTAAAGCTCGGGCTACAGTGAGTTCCACCGTGCTCTGTAACGGTCGAGAGGCACTACGTTTCAACGGCGAGTACGCTATTATTGGTATGCGCGGTTAAGTTTTAATTAGTTATATTTATTCCAGTTGGTTAAAAAATTCACTGTTAGAGTTGGTATCAATGTCGTTAAAAATTTATAACAGTTACAGTGGTGAAAAAGAGATTTTTACCCCGCTTGAGCCTGACACAGTGAAAATGTATGTCTGTGGACCAACGGTTTATAACCGAGTCCATATTGGTAATGCGCGGCCGGTAGTAGTCTTTGATACCTTGTATCGCCTATTACAAACCTTGTATAGCAAGGTAGTGTACGCCCGTAATATCACCGATATTGACGATAAAATCATGCAGGCTGCCAAGCAGGGCAATGAAAGTATTTCGGCATTGTCAGCTCGTTTTGCGCAAGCCTACTTTGACGACATGGCAAAGTTAAATAACCTGGAGCCAACCATCACGCCCTATGCAACTGAGCATATTGCCGAAATGATCTCTATGGTGCAGCGTTTGATCGACGGCGGTCACGCTTATGAAGCACAAGGCCATGTGTTGTTTGCGGTTCAATCCATGGAGGATTACGGCAAATTATCCAAGCGTTCCCTCGATGATATGTTAGCTGGGGCGAGGGTAGAGGTGGCAGCTTATAAAAAATATGCGGGTGATTTTGTATTGTGGAAGCCTTCAAGTGATGATGAGCCCGGTTGGGACAGCCCCTGGGGGCGTGGCCGTCCTGGCTGGCATCTTGAGTGCTCAGCGATGATAGAAAAACATTTGGGTAATACTATTGATATTCATGGTGGGGGCATCGATTTGCAGTTTCCTCACCATGAAAATGAAATTGCCCAGAGCCGCTGTGCTCATGGTGGTGAGCAATTTGTACGCTACTGGATGCATAACGCTTACATTAATATTGATGGCGAAAAAATGTCCAAGTCTTTGGGCAATTTTCGTATGGTCAACGATTTATTAGAGCACTATCCCGGTGAAGTACTGCGTTTTACTATTTTGTCGGCGCATTATCGCTCGGAACTAAATTTCAGTGTCGATGCGTTGGATGCAGCCGCCAACACGCTGGATAAGCTTTATGGCTATTTGCGCGACGTAATTGATGTGCCGGTAGACGCGAACGTTGATATCAGTGCTAGCAGTGTGTATCAAGCGCTGCTGGACGATTTAAATACCCCGATAGCTATCCGTGAAATTCACGCTTTGGCAAAAGCGATGAAGGCAGCTACAGGTGATGAGCAGGTCCGATTAAAGTCGATACTGCTGAAATCCTCCGCATTATTAGGCTTGTTACAGCAGCAGCCAGCAGATTGGTTTTACGTGGCGCCATCTGAAGGGGCGATAACTGATCAACAGGTTGAGGCTTTAGTCGAGCAAATGAATCAAGCCCGGGCCGCTAAAGACTATGCTGCGGCTGATGTATTGCGCAATACCTTGACTGCACAAGGAATAATATTAACAAGAGATGGGTGGAAGCGAAGTTAGTCAGGTTTTAGATTAAAAAAGGCCCATCAACTGATGGGCCTTTTTTGTTGTTGTCTGAATGGAGTGGCTTTTTTTGTTTAAGTAAGCGCTAATCTTCTTCGAGTATAAATAGTTAGTTATAAGCATTCAAATTGATAATACATATAAAATGCTTCACCGTCTGGTACGGAGCGCTCATCCAGCTTTTTCCAGCCATTAGAGCATAGACCCTGCATTTGTAGGAAAAGCGCTTGTACGACAGTATTTGGGTTATAACCGGTACGATCGCTGCCGACAATAGAATATAGCTCGCGAATTTCGAAGCGCTTGCCTTTGCTGTCGTTAGAAGCTGATTGTGGGGGCGTTTCTACCGTGGTCTTTTGGTGTTCTTCGGTATAAATTTTTTTAACTTCTTTGCTGTCATCGTTGCTATCCCAAAGCTTTACCGCTTGCTCTTTGTCGGTATGAAAAGTTTCGAAATCTAGACTGTCTGCCTGATCAACATCCATTTGAGCATGGGCTGAGAGTACGCTCATTACCAGCGTTGCGGTAAAGAGTGAGCGCAGTTTGTTTATTGTATTCATGAACTATACCCAAAAGTGATTGGAGAGTTGATACCGGCTTATTTTATAATAGCGGTTAAATGGTGGGTAGTGCTTAATAAAAAAGGACGCATAGCGCCCTTTAATATATTGCTCAACGAAATCGATTAAAACTTGAGTTCGTAGCCTACAGCAAAGGTGCTACCATCGTACAGATCAGTTGAGCCACTTTGTTCAGTGGTGACATTTGAGTAGTAAGCGAAGACTTTAGATTGCTTATTAAGTTTATAATCAGCGCCGACACTCATTGAGGTCGTTTCGTCATCATCCCCGTTGTCGATGCGAGTGTTTTCAGCAAAAGCATACTGTGCTTTTACTGCCCAGTTACTATTAATTGACCACGCTCCGCTGAGTAAATAACCTGTTTGTTCTTCATAATCGCCGTCATCATCCAGGCCCATTGCGGTATCAGCTTCTTCAGCATTCTGGTACATAAGACCGATTTTGAAATCGCTAAAGCTGTACTCGCCTACTAAACGAACAACATCATTACCACTTACATCACTGTCGCTAGCTAGGGCAATATAGATATTATCCTGAGTATAGGTAACCGCGGCTGAAATATAATCAGCAAGGCCGTCATCGTCGTCGCTACCTGTTCCATTATCTTCGCCGGGCATAATCGCAGCTGTAACGCTAAAGCCGCTCATAGTAGGAGTGGTATACATAATAATATTGCTGGCGCGATTCTCACCGACAAAAACGTTTTTGATATCAGCGAGTGGCAAGTCGTTGAATTTATCAACCTTACCTTGAGCTAGTTTGGTTGGTGTGTCGTTTTTACCGGCGATAACAGTACCGAAGTTGCCCTGTAAGCCGCCATAAATATTGCGTTGGCTGAAGGTATTACCACTTTTGTCCCCATCATCAATATATGTTTCATATTCCATTTTATAAATAACTTTTAAGCTGTCATTGACAGGAATACTGCCTTTAACACCTAGACGAGAAGCGTTACTTTCCATTTTCCAGTTGTCTTGGGTGGTAGCGCCTAATTGTTCTATATCATACTGGTTTAAAGTAACGTTGGCCTTGCCGTAAACAGTGACATCTGCCGCTGCGGCAACCGTCGAAAAAGTGGTGGCTGTGATAGCAGCTGCCAAAAGTTTGTTAACGCTCATCCGGTTTCTCCTAGTTTGTTTTAATGACTCCAGTTAGACCTGCTGGTCGTGATGTAAGCGCACAAGGTTAATGTGTGGGTTCATCTTTAAATCTGGACGTGGGAATAATGCTATAGATATGTTTCATTCTTATGACAAGCGTAGATTGTTGTTATATTTAATCAATATAAATATCAGCTTACATAATGAAAAGTCACCTTCAGCCACTCAAATAGTTTGTAATCTTATCTTGTAAGGTTGAGGCTTTAGCTGCCTTAAACTGGAGAATCTTAGCGTTTATAGCTATGTTGTACGGGTGCGTAGAAATTAATAATAACAGACTATCAACACCCAAATTATTTATAGGTTCAAGCATGCTTTCTAAAAATGTACTGCAGCGGGCTGCTGCTCTGTTAAAGGCCACCAAAGCGTTGAATTACCAAGGGATACTCAAGCACGACCCCAAAGAAGTTGCCAAGCTAAGCCAGGCTTTGGCAACGTTAAATGGTGTAATGAGTGGTGGTAAGTCAGTTGATGGTGATGCAGATAGCTTTGAATCACAGCCTATAAACCTAAATAGTCTTGATGATTTGTCTCCGGCCAGTGTAGGAGGGGAGGTTGAAGTTGACGAAAAAGCCATAGCATTGGCACGGCGAGAGCAAATCTTATTTAACTTGAATGAAGAAGGTTTTGGCGAAAGAGAGGGCAAAGTCTATAACAGCTTTGCCAGCATGCGTAGCATATCATTCAAACAAGTCCCCCACACTAGAGGACTTCCGCCATTTGATGTGGTTATTGCCCCTGATTTTGCCCCAGTCTCAGGGCTGCATGGTGTGTTTATTTCGGGGGATAAAATCATGTCAGTTATATTACCCTCCGACAATCCCGGTGGTAATTGGGAAGTTTTGAAAACAAAAACCTACAAAAATGAGAAGGAGTTACTCGAATTTGTTACTTTAATTGCCGCTGGATTTGACCTGCCGTAACAAAGAACTTTATCCCCAGAAGCTGTGGATAAGTTTGTGAGTAAGTTGTTTAGTAAGTTCCCCACCCTAGTGGTTGTAATACCTTTGTCAAATTGGTTAAAAAACGTACCAAGCTAAAAATATCATTTAAAATCAACAACTTATAAAAATTACTTAAAGTGTTAGCTTTGAGAGTTGTTCCAAGCTAATTTTTTCCGTTGAAAAAATGACCGTGTGCATAAGTAATTTATCGAGTGGCGTGCTTAGGGGCTAAAACCCGATTGAAAAACAATCGTTTTGCTCTTTATCTAGGCATGACGGTCGTTTATTAATCGCCCGAGTAGATGCAGCCGCTGGTACAGGTTTCTTTTACTTCAATTTTACTGAGGATGGGGAGCAGTGGTTTAAGCTGTTGCCATATCCAGCGACTCAGGTTTTCGCTGGTAGGGTTTTCCAGGCCTTCAATATCATTTAGGTAATGATGATCCAGGCGTTCGTAAATAGGTTTAAACACTTGTTTTAATTCGCTGAAGTCCATTACCCAGCCAGTATGAGAGCCGACCTCGCCGCGCACATAAATACGGACATAAAAGGAGTGACCATGTAAGCGGGCACATTTATGGCCCTCTGGAACATGAGGGAGTCGGTGGGCTGCTTCAAAACTAAATTCTTTATATATTTCCATAGTGCTGTGCATGTCGCTAACGTCATCTTGATGAATTCGGCGTCATAATAATCATCTACCTAAGCGCTGTACAGTAATACAGCAGTTATAGAAGTGATTTCACCTCCTTTTGAGAATGGGTTGATTTTTAGCCGCTTTAAGCTTTTTTCTGTATGTAAAACAAGCAATTAGAGGTTTTTTAAAAAATATTCATCTTTTTCTAGTACAGGGGTTTGACAAGGTAATCGATTGATGTAGAATGCGCCCACGTTTGAGGAGACAGGGTGATTAGCTCAGCTGGGAGAGCATCGCCCTTACAAGGCGAGGGTCGGCGGTTCGATCCCGTCATCACCCACCACTTCAAACTATATCGGTTGTGCGGACCGGTAGTTCAGTTGGTTAGAATGCCGGCCTGTCACGCCGGAGGTCGCGAGTTCGAGTCTCGTCCGGTCCGCCAATTTTTTACTTTAAGTTCAAGTGCTTATCTTGAATTTAGAGCCTAAAAATATTTCTATTTTAATCCCTCGATTTTCAGTACATCCAATTTTTATTCTTCTTTTTGGTACAACTCTATTATTTAGAGTTGCCTAAGCTATATCTAATACTATCCGTTTTTTCCCCTAATTATTTATCTGTTTGCTATCAATAGCCATCCGGTTATTTTTTGGTGATGATTTATCTTGTATTACCGCAATAGCCCTGGAATTTCAGCTGTATTTTATGGATTGGTTTATGAGGTTCATCGCGCTTGATATTTTTATTGACGGTTATCACAAAAGGAATTGTAGGTTGGATGAATTAAGGGCTTGATTTAGAGATTGGCTGCTCAGCGAGCCGACTTAAAATACAAATAAACTGCACTTTAAAGGAGGTCTATTTGCCTGGGGTTGGGTACACTTGGCTCTCATGCTTTGGATGAGAAGAGGTGGTGCTCGCTCAGGCATGCAACTGAGGTCGGGTCGCCAGGGTTTTGATCTTAAGCGAGATCAATTAACCGTTTTGCTATAAAATTCAACGTACTGTTACTGCCATGTTATGACTTAAGAGAATTTATGACTCAATTATCGATACTTGAACTGGGCCGTGTACGGGAAGGCTCAGACCGCCGAACAGCGCTTAACGAAGCCCGAGACTTGGCTGTTCATGCTGAGCGGCTTGGCTATCAGCGCTTTTGGGTGGCCGAACACCATAATATGGCGGCCGTAACCACTGCGGCGACATCGCTGGTGATTCAACACATCGTTGCTGCGACTCATACTATTCGTGTGGGCGCCGGTGGCGTTATGCTCCCTAACCATGCGCCTTACGTCATTGCTGAACAGTTTGGCACCTTGGCGACGCTCTATCCGGACCGTATTGATTTGGGGCTGGGGCGCGCCCCTGGGACTGATCAAATGACACTGCGGGCGCTGCGGCGTAACCCCGCTAGCTCTGATCACTTCCCTCAAGATGTGGTAGAGCTACAAAGTTATCTGGGGCCATTGCAGCCGGGCCAGAGAATCGAAGCCGTGCCCGGTTCTAATACCAATGTGCCTCTGTGGATACTCGGTTCCAGCTTGTTTGGTGCTCAGCTGGCTGCGGAATTGGGTTTGCCCTATGGATTTGCCTCCCACTTTGCCCCTCAGGCTCTTGATGATGCGTTACGGATTTATCGCGAGCGTTTCAAACCCTCGGCGCAATTATCAGAGCCCTATGTACTGATAGGCACCAACGTCATCGCAGCTGAGACTGATGATGAAGCCCGCTGGTTGCACACGTCGCAGCAGATGTCATTTGCGAGTTTGGTGCGGGGGCAGCGTAACTTGATGCTGCCCCCTATTGATAATATCGATGATTACTGGAGTCCAGCAGAAAAAGCCCAAGCATCACAAATGTTGGAATGCAGCACGGTTGGCAGCCCCGCTACCGTTAAAGCGGGTCTCGATAAGCTTGTCGCCAGAACCCAGGCGGATGAGTTGATGATCGTGTCGGATATGTTTGACCCAGTAAAGCGATTTCGGTCAGTGGAAATTATTAGTGAGGTGATGGGAAGGTAGCGAAAAAATATAACTCCCAGCCTCTTGGGTTAGGACTTAGGGGCACCAACGAACCACTGTGAATATTTTTTGTTTATCCAGTGAGCATGCATGTGGCGCTTAACAATAAAAGCAAAGGGTATAGTTAGATCTACTTGGAATACACTCCATGTACGTTGTTAACACCGTTTAGTTTTGGATGGCATGCGCAAGTATTTCAACCACTTGTTCCGGCGTAGTTGCCCAGGCCATAGCGGCACCATCAACTTCTTTCAGTGGATGGATAATATCCTCGGCATGGAGAGTGATATAAGGTTTATCCAGCGCAGCGCAGTAACCCGCGTCAAAAGCCGCATTCCACTGTTTGTATTTATCACCAAACCGCACCACGGCGATATCGCACTTTTTGAGCAATGTTTTCGTTCTAATCGCATTGACCTTGGCCGACTTATGATCGCGCCAAAAGCCGTTGCTCTCAGCGCCTAGTATATCCCCGGCGGCATCACTGGCTTCATGGTTAGTGACAGCGGAAGTAAAGGTAATTGGTAATTGGCGTGAAGCGGCACCTTGCATAATTTGTTCACGCCAATCTGTGTGTATTTCACCTGAAAGATAAACCGTCCAACTCATTACATACTCCAGTAGCTAAAATGACGAGTGAATAAGTATCGCAAGATAGCATCGATGGCAGCAAGTTGTCTTTAGTGGTTTGGTGTGTATGCCGTTTAGGTAATAATGGGCGGCGGGATGTTCGGGGGTTGTTGCGTTTTTTAACCGCGTAGCGTAAATCTCGGGGGCTTGCCCCCGAGCTGGATAGCGTACAATGGCATTAGCCATTGTGAGGTGTCCCGTTCATGGAGTTACAGAGAAATACGCATCATGTTTACCGA
>Ga0172382_10000557_pt1 | contig 70485 bp, 62 predicted proteins | sample Leawel138RmetaG_FD_122245 | JGI IMG/M metagenome (GOLD analysis project Ga0172382, IMG submission 122245) | Leachate microbial communities from a municipal landfill in Southern Ontario, Canada - Leachate well 138R metaG | ecosystem: Engineered > Solid waste > Landfill > Unclassified | place...
AAAAGGAGTTTATGCCATCAAAATAAAAACAGCAGACGGAAAATCCAAAGTGACCAAAGTAATTAGAAAATAGAATATTACATAAAATATAGAAACACCGGAGGTATTGCTTTCGGTGTTTTTTATTGCTTGAGTATTTTCAGATTTTCCAAAATGTTGTCCAGCCCATTGGTCTTGATTTCATAAAGCGTAGCCAGCTGCATGCCGAGTTTACCGGGCGGAAACCCTTTGGCTGCGAACCATTCGAGGTAATAAGCCGGTAAATCGCAGAGTTTCCATCCTTTGTATTTCCCGAAAGGCATTTCGTGGATGACCAATTCTTTTAGTATTTCAGGATTTGCTTGCTGCATTTTTAGAGAAAGCCCAAAAATTATTTTTTATATTCCGAATAACCGTCTTTGAGGTGCACCAGGTTTTTGAATCCGGCATCTTCCATTTTTGAACAGGCTTTGGTACTTCTCCCGCCGGAATGGCAATAAACATAATAAGTCTTTTCCGGATCCAACTTCCCAACCAAAGAATCAAAATCATCGGAATTGTAATCAATATTGATTGAATTCGGAATGTTTCCCGCCTCGAATTCCTCTCGTGTACGCACATCGAGCAAAACATTTTCTTCATCCGTGAAATCGATTCGATTGACTTCATTGACGGAACTGATTTCGCCTTTGGCATTTTGCTGTTCGCAACTCACCAAAACCATCAAAATGCTGCTGATAAGAAAAATTGTTTTCATTATTTTCCGTTAAAATTATTCATCGTATTGTTCAATCCGCTAAAGATAAAGGATAAAACGGCATCGGCGACAAAATTCAACCTTTCAGGCAGTTTTACAACTTCTTCTTCACTCCAATTCCCTAATACATAATCGATTTGATTCCCTGTATCAAATTCATTTCCAACACCAAACCTCAACCTCGGGTAATTTTGATTTTGGAGTTTGTTTTGAATATCTTTCAGGCCATTGTGCCCGCCGTCGCTACCCTTTCCCCGGATTCGGATCGTTCCGAACGGTAAATTCAAATCATCGGTCAGGATAAAGATATTTTCAAGCGGAATGTTTTCTTTTTCCATCCAGAATTTCACCGCATTCCCACTTAAATTCATATAGGTATTGGGCTTCAACACTGTTACCGGCCTGGACTTGTATTTAAATTGAGAAACCTCGCCAAAATTCGAAGCCGCGAATTTTGCATCCATTTTCCGGACGAGTTCCTCAACAGCCAAAAAACCGACGTTGTGACGCGTATAACGGTATTTCTCTCCGATATTCCCCAAACCGACAATCAGGTATTTCTGCATGGGACAAATTTAATTCTAATTTTCTCGAACTTCGGAATCCGAGTTTCGAAATTCGTAATATTGTAGGACAAAAATAACTTCTTGCATGAAACTTTATCCCATCGAAACCGGAAATTTCAAACTGGACGGCGGAGCGATGTTCGGAATCGTTCCCAAAAGCATCTGGCAAAAAACCAATCCGGCCGACAACCAAAATAAAATTGAACTGTCCATGCGGGCACTTTTGATCGAAGACAACGGCCGTTTGATTTTAATCGATTGTGGAATTGGCAACAAACAAACCGAAAAATTTTTCGGATATTACGATCTCTGGGGTGACTTTTCTTTGGAGAAATCCTTGGCTCAAAAAGGATTCAGCCCGGATGATGTTACGGATGTGTTTTTGACCCATCTGCATTTTGACCATTGTGGCGGTGCGGTCCGATGGAACGCTTCCAAAACGGCTTATGAACCCCGTTTTAAGAACGCAAAATATTGGAGCAATCCAGACCATTGGCTGTGGGCAACCCAACCCAATCCGCGAGAAAAAGCCTCTTTTTTATCGGAAAATATCTTACCCCTGAAAGAATCCGGACAATTGAATTTTATTGAAGTTCCTGTTGTAGGGAATATCTTGCCTGACTCTCCTTTGGGGTTTGATATCTTGTTTGTAAACGGCCATACCGATAAGCAAATGCTACCGATGATAAAATACAAAGGGAAAACCCTTGTCTTTGTAGCGGATTTGGTGGCAACTGCCGGGCACATCCCTTTGGTTTATGTGATGGGCTACGATACACGCCCGCTATTGACTATTGCGGAAAAAGAAGCCTTTCTACAACAAGCGGCAGATGAAAATTTCATTTTCTTTTTCGAACACGACCCATACCGGGAGTTGGCTACTGTAATGCAGACGGAGAAAGGAATTCAATTAGAATCTACCTTTTCATTTTCGGAAGTATTCGGCCAATAAAAAATTCCCGGGGCTCCTTTCAAAATTTTCTATCTTTGTACGTTGCAAATAAATGTAGATTATGGGTTGTGGAAGTTGTGGAACAAGCAGTACAGGATTACCTAAAGGATGTAATAATAATGGTGCCTGCGGCGCAGGCTCAGGATGTGGAAAAATGCCGGTCTTCGACTGGCTGTCCAATATGCGCTTACCAAATGGCCAGTTAGGTTTCAATTGTGTGGAGGTAAGATTCAAAAATGACCGGAAACAATATTATAAAAACGTAAACCAACTCTCGCTTTGCGTGGGAGATATTGTCGCCGTAGAAGCCCAGTCGGGGCACGACATCGGAGTCATAACCATGACCGGCGAATTGGTCCGCATCCAAATGAAAAAAAAGCGGCTGTCGGAAAATTCGGAAGACGTCAAAAAAATATACCGCAAAGCCAACGAAAAAGACATAGAAACTTGGCAAACCGTTCAGGCCAAAGAAAAAGAAACCATGATGCGCGCAAGGAGGATTGCCGTGAATCTCGGTTTGGAAATGAAGATATCCGATGTCGAATACCAAGGAGACGGTAACAAGGTGATTTTCTATTATACTGCCGAAGGGCGTGTGGATTTCCGCATGTTAATCAAGGAATACGCCGCCGCATTCGGAATCCGGATTGAGATGAAACAAATCGGTTACCGCCAAGAAGCTGCAAAAGTCGGCGGAATCGGTTCCTGCGGCCGGGAATTGTGTTGCTCCACTTGGTTGACGGATTTCCGTTCGGTAAATACGTCCGCTGCAAGGTATCAGCAATTATCCATCAACCCGCAAAAACTCGCGGGTCAATGCGGGAAATTGAAATGCTGCTTGAACTATGAACTGGATTCTTATTTGGATGCCTTGGACGAGTTCCCTTCCATGGAATCCACATTCGAGACCGAAAAGGGAACAGCGGTTTGCATTAAAGTCGATGTTTTCAAGAAAGAAATGTGGTTTACCTATGAAAATCGGGGGATGAATTGGCATAAATTTTCGGTAACCCAAACCCATGAATTCATTTCACAAAGTAAATCCGGACAGAAATTACCCGCATTGGAAGATTTGGCAAAAGATTTGGTGGAAACCAAAAAAGAATTTACGGATGTGATTGAGGAAAATTCATTGGAGCGGTTTGAGAAAAAATCCAGAAACCGAAACCGCAATAAAAAATTCAAAAAACCGGGCAAACCCAATCCGAATTTTAAAAGTGAGTCAGCAGGGCAAAGACCGAAAAACACACAAAGACCCGACTCAAAAAAGGAACCCAAAAACAGCGATGCGCCTAAACCCGCATCCCAGTCAAAAACCAAAAGAAACCATCCGAAGACTAATCCATCTCAAAACAAAAATAAGCGTGGGCCACAAAACAGAAACGACAAAAATTAATCTTTACGGGATTTTCATTGTGGTGTGTTATTTCTTTACCCAATGTGAATCTCCTCATTTTTACCAGGAGCAAAAACCTGTCGGAAAGGAGTGGAACAAAGATTCTGCGCTCACGTTCAATTTTGAAATTAAAGATACCGCGCAACATTACAACTTCTTATTTCTTTCCCGGAATTCAAATGATTATCCGTACAGCAACTTCTATATTTTCACCAAACTCGTCAACCCGAAAGGAGAAGAATTTATAGATACTTTGCAATACTATCTTGCTTTCCCCGACGGGGAATGGATTGGGAAAGGACAAAACCTGAAAGAACTCTACTTGGTGTACCGTGAAAATGCTTCCCTGAAAGATACCGGCCAATACAAACTTTCAGTCTGGCACGGAATGCGTGAAGAACATTTATCCGGAATTGAAGACATCAGTTTAATTGTGGACAAAAAATAAAGAAAATGAGTACACAAACCAAATCAACTCAAAAAGCAAAAAAACCGAGCAAACCCTTTTCAATAAAAAGGATGCTATTCATCATCTGGGGAATATTTATCGCTGGAATTTTAGGAGGATTTTTATTTTTCTGGGGAATCTCCAAAGGTCTTCTAGGTGAAATGCCAGATGTACAGGCTTTGGAAAATCCGGACATTTATGTTTCTTCAGAAATTTATTCGTCCGACGGAGTCTTATTGGATCGATTTGAAACAGAAAAAAGAATCCCCGTAACTTATGCAGACCTACCTAAACATTTGGTTAATGCTCTTTTAGCGAGAGAAGACGTTCGTTTTGAAGAACATTCCGGGATTGACCCGCGAAGTACAATGCGTGCCATCACTTCTGGAGGAGCCTCAGGTGGAGCCAGCACCATTACGCAACAATTAGCAAGACAGCTATTTACAGGGCCAAGAGCAAAAAATAAGTTTGAAGGACTTATACAGAAGTTTAAAGAATGGGTGGTTGCGGTAGAATTGGAAAAACGATATACCAAAGAGGAAATCATCGCTATGTATCTGAATAAATTTGACTTTTTATATAATTCAAATGGAATTGAGCTTGCATCAAAGGTTTATTTCAATACTACTACAAGTAAATTAACACTTGACCAATCGGCTATTTTGATTTCAATGCTGAAAAATCCTTATTATTATAACCCTCATAAATTTCCGGATAAGTCTAAACATGAACGTAATGTTGTTCTAAATCAAATGGTAAAATACAACTTCCTGACAAAAGAAGAAGCAACAAATGCCAAAGCCAAACCAATCAAAATAGACAAACAAGAAATCAATACGATCAGTGAATCTTATTCTGCTTACTACAAACACGCGCTGCGAAGGGAAATTCAAACTTATCTGGACAGCTTGGGCAAGGAAACAGGCAAAGAATACAACCTGTACAAAGACGGGCTGAAAATTTACGTTACACTGGATTCTCGGATGCAAAAAATGGCTGAAGATGCCGTTTCAAAACATTTGAAAAACATTCAGAAAACATTTTTTGAAGAACAGAAAAACAATAAACGTGCGCCTTTCTATGGGATTTCGGATGACAAAAGGCAACGCATCTTTGAAAAATCCATGCGCAATACAAACTATTACAAATTCTTAAAATCCAAAGATTTGTCGGAGGAGGAAATCCTTGCGGAATTCAACCGTACCCGGGATTCAGTCAAGATATTTACTTGGGACGGCGTGAAATACCAAAAGAATATGTCGTTGATGGACTCCATCCAATACCATAAGCATATCTTACAGGCCGGGATGATGGCGATGGACCCCAAAGACGGAACCATCAAAGTCTGGGTGGGCGGAATCAACTGGGATTACTTCAAATTTGACCATGTTAAACAAGCTCGGCGGCAAGTGGGTTCTACGTTCAAACCTTTTGTTTATGTTACCGCCATTAACCAAATGAATTATACCCCCTGCCATACTGTTTCCAATGACCATTTCAGCGTGGGGAACTGGAAACCGAGGAATGCCAACGGAAAATATGGCGGGTCGCAAGACCTTCGGACTGCATTGGCCTTTTCTACCAATGTCATCACCGCCCGCCTCATCGTTCAAACCGGGGTGGAACCTGTAATTCAATTGGCGAGGGAATTAGGCGTAGAAAGCCCGATCCCGAAAGATTATACCATCTCCTTGGGTTCTGCCGATTTAACCGTTTATGAAATGGTGGGAGCCATGAGCGCATTTGCCAATCACGGGATTTACATCAAACCGGAATTAATCGTCAGAATTGAAGACAAAACCGGAAGAACCCTAAAAGATTTCCGACCAGAAACCCGTGAAGTAATCAATGAATACGTGGCTTATGCCATGATTGATTTAATGAAAGGCGTAACCGACCGCGGAACCGGGAGCTGGGTAAGGTCGAAATACGGAATTACCAGCGAAGTGGCTTCCAAGACCGGAACGACAAATGACCAATCGGACGGTTGGTACATCGGGATGACGCCCAACCTTGTCGGCGGTGTTTGGGTCGGTTGTGAAGACCGTTTTGCGCATTTTCAAGGAATCGCGAGAGGACAGGGAGCTGCCACGGCATTGCCCATTTGGGCGTATTTTATGCAAAGCGTTTATAAAAACGGAAAGGAATTCGGCGTTACGGTGGACGATAAATTTGAAAAACCTGCGGACATCGACGAGAAGTGGGATTGCTCTTCGCTTTCAGGATTTCATTCTTATGGAAGTATGGGCGGTACCTTTGATTATGATTATTCCGAAGCGACTGATTATGTCGATCCCCTTCAGAATGTCAATAGCAATTCCAGTGCCGACACCATCGATTTCAACCAATAATTTAGCACATCTTTATAAAAAAACAGCCTTCTTTTGAAGGCTGTTTTGGTTTTGATATATTCTCAAAAATTTATTTCAAACTTTTAATGCCCATATTCCAAAGGGTAAAAGCAAATTTATCGGCAGCTTCGTTGATGATGACTTCCGTGGAACGTCCTGCACCGTGGCCTGCTTTGGTTTCAATCCGAATCAAAGTAGGGTTGCCGCAATTTTGCTTGTCCTGAAGTTCAGAAGCAAATTTATAGCTATGCGCCGGCACTACACGGTCATCATGGTCGCCGGTCGTTACCAATGTCGCAGGATAACAAACCGATTTTTTCACATTGTGAACGGGTGAATAACCTTTCAGGTAATCGAACATTTCCTTGTTGTCATTTGCCGTTCCGTAATCGTAAGCCCAACCTGCACCTGCGGTAAAGGTATGGTAACGCAGCATATCCAACACGCCCACTGCGGGAAGTGCGACTTTGACCAAATCAGGGCGCATCGTCATGGTGGCTCCTACAAGCAACCCGCCATTGGATCCTCCGGAAATCGCAAGGTAATCGCTGGACGTATATTTTTCTTTTTTAAGGTATTCCGCTGCCGCGATGAAGTCATGGAATACGTTTAATTTATTCAATTGCCTTCCGCCGTCATGCCATTTTTTACCGTACTCGCCGCCACCGCGGAGGTTTGCTACTGCGTAGATTCCGCCATTGTCCATCCAAACTGCATTGGTGACACTGAAGGAGGGCGTGAGGCTGATATTGAATCCGCCGTATCCATAAAGGATTGTAGGATTTTTACCGTCTAATTTGATTCCTTTCTTGTAAGAAATCATCATCGGGATTTTGGTTCCGTCGGCGGAAGTATAGAACACTTGTTTGGATTCATAATCGCTTGGGTTGAATTTAATCGCAGGCTTCCGGTATAAATTGGATTCTCCCGAGTCCACATCGAAATCATAAATCGTACCCGGCATGGTATAATTGCTGAAAGAATAGTAAATTTTCTTTTCTTCTTTTTTGCCGGAAAACCCGGATGCGCTACCTTGCCCGGGTAACTTTATATCCCTGATTTTTTTACCTGAATGGTCGAATTGCTGAACAACATCCAATGCATCAATCAGGTAATGGGCAAATAAATAGCCGCCCGCAGTCGAAATATGGAGTACATTTTCGGTTTCGGGAATCACATCCACCCAATTTTCGGGGCTCGGATTTTTGACGTTGACTTTTACCAATCGGTTATTGGGTGCATTCAAATTGGTCAAGAGGAAAATTTCGTCCCCGACATTGTCTACAAAATTGGTCGAAGTCTCAAAATTGTCCAAAACCGTAATGATGGGCGCGTCTTTTTTGGCTAAGTCTTGGAGATATAATTCATTGCCCGTCGTGGAAATTGCCGTGGAAATGACCAAGAATCTTTGGTCTTCCGTAACGCCTCCGCCAATGTATCTTCTCGGTGTTTTTTCACCCCCGAAAACCAAAACATCGTTTTTCTGGGGTGATTTAAGTTTATGGAAGAAGAATTTATGCTGGTCGGTCATCGTCGAGAGTTCGCTCCCTTCCGGCTTGTCGTAACTTGAATAATAAAAGCCTTCATTCCCCTTCCAAGAAACACCGCTGAATTTCACATTGATTAAAGTGTCTTCAATAATTTTGTTTTGAATCGCGTCCAAAACGATGATTTTCGTCCAATCGGACCCTCCTTCAGAAATCTGATAGGCACAAAGTGAACCGTCTTTAGAAAAGCTGACCCCCGCCAAAGAAGTCGATCCGTCTTTTGAGAATTTATTCGGATCCAGGAAAACCTCTTCTCTTCCCCCCGACTCCCTGTACAAAACAAAATGCTGCTGAAGCCCGTTGTTTTTGTAATAATAGGTGTATTTTCCTTCTCTGAAAGGAGCGGAAATTTTCTCGTAATTCCAGATTTCGGTAAGTTGTTTTTTGAGTTCGTCCCGAAGTGGGATTTGATCTAAATAACCAAAAGTCACCTTGTTTTGCGCATCGACCCAAGCTTTTGTCTCAGCCGATAAATCGTCTTCCAGCCAACGGTATGGGTCTTCTATTTTTATTCCGAAATAATCATCAGTATGTTTGATTTTTTTGGTTTCCGGATATTTGATTCCGGTTTGCGCATGGAGGTTCATTAAAAAGGTTAATAAAAATAAATTAATCAGTAATTTCTTCATGATGATTTTTTTAAGCCGCATAAAAATAAGCTTTGTTTTGCAGACCCTGAAATTATAAGGTGAAATTTATCGTTAAAGTTGAAATTCCGAATTTGAAATCCGGGCTTCTGAATGAAAATTTGTGTAGTTTTGGACATGCTTTGGGAAGAAGTCGCCGGACAAAATGAAATCAAACAAAAATTAAGGGAATCCGTATCGGAGGGCCGCATCAGCCATGCGCAGCTTTTTGTCGGGAAAGATGGTTCCGGTGCACTTGGGCTGGCCATTGCTTATGCCGCCGAAATTCTGGCACAAGACCACGGCGAAGCCGCATTGGCCAAAGTCAAATCTTTGCAGCACCCGGATTTGCATTTCTCTTATCCCGTGGCTACTACAGATGCCATCAAAGAAAAACCAACGAGCATTCAGTTTTTACGGGAATGGCGTGAATTTGTTTTGCAAAACCCATATGGCAATATTTTCGATTGGCTACAACATTTGGGAATCGAAAAAAAACAAGGAAATATCAACGTCCACGAAGCACAAGAAATCGTCAGATCGCTCTCGTTGAACAGTTACGAAGGCGGATACAAAATCATGGTCATCTGGCTGCCGGAATTGATGAACAATGCAGCCGCAAACAAACTTCTGAAAATCATTGAGGAGCCACCCCGGAAAACGGTTTTCCTCTTGGTTTCGGAACGGGAAGATTTGCTTTTGCCGACGATTACCTCTCGTTGCCAATTGGTGAAAATCAATCGATTGTCTGATTCTGAAATCACGGAATATTTGATTCAGAAAAAAGGTATAAGCGAAAAGGAAGCTAAGATAATGGCCGTTTCAGCGAATGGGAATTTGCGCGAAGCTTTGTCGAACCTTGCCGTCGGGAATTCGGAATTTGAAACTTATTTTGTTCAGTGGGTACGGAATGCTTTTATGGCAGCCAAAAACCCGAATGTTTTGAAGAATTTGGTGGAATGGGCCAATGAACTCAGCGGTTGGTCGCGTGAGCAGCAGAAGCAATTTTTGAGTTATTGTTCCGAGGTTTTCCGTCAGGCAGTGTTGCAAAATTACCAAGCTGAAAGCTTGGTTTTCATGCGTTTGGACAAGGACGGTTTCAATTGGGGGAAATTTTCGCCCTATATCCACGGCGCCAATATCCAAGACATTCTCAACGAAATCAATGAATCATCCTACCACATCGAAAGGAATGCGAATGCAAAAATTGTCATGCTGGATTTATCGATTAAACTGACGCGGCATTTGCATAAGAAGGTTTAAATTCTAAATCCATCTTGCAACAAATCTTCGTGGAAAATCAAATGAACTCCGCTTAAATAATTGGCAATTACTAACTCGTTATTCAGAATAATACTTTTTACCCGTTTGATCTGCGTAGCAAATGAAGTTTCCTTTTTCGTCAAATAGTTTCACAAGTAGAAACCCTTCTTGGCCGTAATTCATTCTGGCCGCCATGGGAAATAAGTCAAAAACGGCCTCTGTGGAAATGGACGAAAATGAACCGGCAGGCCTTGTATTATTGACGTGCAAAGCATACTTGTCACCTGTTTTCAAAATGTAACCTTGCAGCCAACCGTCCCAATCACCCCAGAAAACTTCATCGTAGATTGGAGGCAGAATTTCCTTGACTTCGCCCCGATTGTATAATTTCAACCCTTGTTTTCCGTCTTTGAATACTGAAAAGTGGTAATATTCCCAACCATCAAAACGCTTTTCTGAGAAGTATAATTCACTGTTCTTTTTGGGGAAATAATATTTACGGCCTTTGTATTTCGCTTCCCTGATGGACTTTTTGATGGTTTCGCCTTCTTGGGGTTGGTATTCCTCTCTGGGCTTTGGTGATGATGGCTTCATTGCTTCACCGCCCCAGCTTCCCATGGCTTTGTTTTCCATACCTATCGCTCCATATTCTTCCTCCTCTTTCGGCTCGATTTCTTTGTCGGAAATGACTTTGAAGGTCTTATTATCTCGTTGAATATTCATCTGTTTCCGCTTTCCATCGTTGGTATTGTAGATGAATGAAATTGCATGTTCACCGGCTCCAAACTTCTTTTCAAATTTCACTTTGGAAAGGATTGTTTGGGTAAACTTTTCAGATTTTTTGTTGTAAAGTTGGAGTGTAAACCGTTCATTGGTATCAATGGAACCGATCAATAAATCATCCATTTCAGGATTGATTTCCTCAAATTCATAAAATCCTTCGGAAATGTCAATCTGTTCTTCTGTAAATAATTTTTTGCCTGAAAAAGTAAATAAATTGTACCGCGTATAGAAATCATCTTCCCAGTCATACGTTGTATTGTTGGGTGTCAGCACATATTTGCTCGCTTTGATGAGCCCGTTTGTAATATGGTAATCACCATATTCTTGGTTTTCAAGGATGATTTTTCCTTTGTAAATCAGCGTAGAAAATGCTTTTGCATTTCTGTATTGGTATCCTTGCCAGAAATCGTTTTCACTGTAATTCAATTCCAATACGGCAAATTGTGGTTCTATAATCGCCTTTCCGTGGTTGTCCACCAAACCAAATTGGTCGCCAATTCTATACGGAATATAGAACTGCTGTGCAGAAAGTTGGATAGTAACCATCCAAGTCAATGCTAAAAATATATACTTTTTCATTTCAACTTTCACCTTCAATTTACTTCACTTGGACTGATAATTCCAACATTTTATTAATTGATTTCAAAGCCTTTATCCTCAATTCTTCTTCAATCTGGATTTCCGGTAATTCGTATTTCATACACAAATACAATTTCTCCATGGTATTGCGTTTCATGTAAAAACATTCGCTACAATTGCAGGATTCGTCTTGCGTCAATGCCGGAATCAGTTTTTTATGCGGAGCCAGTTTCTGCATTTCATGGATGATTCCCTCTTCCGTCGCAATGATAAACTCTTGTGAATCATCATTTTGAACATAGTCCAGCAATCGGGAAGTGGAGCCGATAAAATCGGCAACGCGTAAAACGGGTTCTTCCGATTCCGGGTGCGCGATTAATTTCGCATTCGGATTTTCAGCCATTTGCTGCGCGATTCTTTCCAATGAGAACGCTTCGTGTACCATACAGGCGCCATCCCAAAGAATCATATTTCTTCCGGTGACTTGGTTCAGGTATCGCCCCAGATTTTTGTCAGGTGCAAAAATAATCTTCTGATCGGGCGGTAAAGAATTGATGATTGTCTGGGCATTGGAAGAAGTCACAATGATGTCGCTTTCGGCTTTTACGCCTGCGTCACAATTGATATAGCTCACCACGATCGAACCCGGGTGTTCTTCCCGGAAAGCACGCAAACCTTCTCCCGTACAGGAATCGGCAAGCGAACAACCTGCTAGCATATCGGGCAGAACGACTTTTTTGGTTGGATTCAGAATTTTGGCGGCTTCGGCCATGAAGTGAACCCCACAAAAAACGATCATATCGGCTTCGGTTTCCGCCGCGGCACGTGCCAACTGTAAACTGTCGCCCAGAAAATCTGCGATGTCCTGAATGTCTCCGGTTTGGTAGTAATGAGCCAGAATGATGGCATTTTTTTCCTTACGCATTCTATGGATTTCGGCTACCAGGTCAATTCCCGCCGGGATTTCCATATCGAGGTAACCTTTTATAGGTAGTGTGTTCCTTGCTTTTTCTATTGTTTGCATAATGCGAGTCATGGCAACCTTATTTTTGATTGATAACTTTAATTTATCGGTTGTGAATAAATAAAAAGAAAGTCATTGTGAATTCAGGTGGTAAAATTACGAAATCTTTTAACTTTGCTCAAACCTTTCAGAAATGCAACAACGCGAAGACTTCCTTCTCAAAGCTTACGAACTCGGAATCATTAAATTTGGAAATTTCACCTTGAAAAGCGGTATCGAATCACCATTCTATGTGGATTTGCGTCCGCTTTCTTCCAGCCCGCAGTTGTTGAAAACATTGGCTCAAAATCTACTGGAATTGGTTGAAGGCGCGCCATTTGATTTGATTTGCGGCGTTCCGTATGCAGCACTTCCGATGGGAACGACCATGAGCTTGGCCAGTGGCGTCCCTTTGATTATTAAAAGAAAAGAAAACAAAGGTTACGGAACCAAACGTATGGTGGAAGGTGTGTACCATGACGGACAAAATTGTCTATTGGTGGAAGATGTAATTACAAGCGGCCAAAGCCTGTTGGAAACCATCGAAGAAATTGAAAGGGAAGGTTTAAAAGTAACCGACATCGTAGTGGTTTTAGACCGGGAACAAGGCGGAATCGAAAAACTCAAAAAGAAAGGTTACAATGTCTTTACATTGTTTACCATCAATGAAGTCATTGATATTTTACACCGCTACCACCGCCTGAGCGACGGCGATATGGCAAGGATTAAAAACTTTTTGAACAACCCCCCTGCGCCGCCGCAGATGAAAAGAATTCCTCTGGAGCATAAGAAAATCCAGCATCCGGTAGGAAGGAAACTCATCGAATTTGCGCTCAAAAAACAATCCAACCTCATCGCTTCGGCAGATGTGATCACGGCAAATGAGTTATTGAAACTCGCTGAAGAAGTGGGTGAACATGTTGTAGCATTGAAACTCCACACGGATATTATCAAGGATTTTTCATTTGATTTAATCAATCAACTCCGGAGAATTGCGAAAGAAAAAGAATTCCTCTTGTTTGAAGACCGTAAGTTTGCCGACATCGGAAATACCCAAGAACTCCAGTTCAAGGAAGGGATTTACCGCATTGCGGACTGGGCCGATATGGTAACGGCTCATCCCATCGCGGGAGAAGAAAGCCTAAAGGTTTTTGAACACGTAGGTGTAGTGGCCATCGTTGAAATGTCTTCCAAAGGGACTTTAACCGATGATTATTACATCACCAATGCGCTAAATGTGGCCGAAAAAGCCTCCAATGTAATTGGTGCCGTCGCTCAAAGGCAGGTTTCGGAAGGTTTATTGCTGTTTACGCCGGGTGTGAATTTGAGCAGCAAAACCGACACCAAAGGTCAACAATACAATACGCCCGAACGGGTTTTCAAAGCCTATCATACCGATTTCATCATCGTTGGAAGAGGGATTTACCAATCGGCGCATCCGAAAGAATCAGCGGAAGAATACCAAACCATTGGCTGGAAAGCTTATTTGGAAAGTTTGGATTAGTAGGTTTATAATTCTACGAAAAATCAATCCGCGTCCTCTTCTCAAATGATTATATTAGCCAAATGGAGCGCATCATTTTAGGAATCGACCCAGGCACAACCGTTATGGGTTTTGGTTTGATCAAGATTGAACAGAAAAAAATGTATTTTCTTTTGTTGGACGAATTATTGTTGCATAAATACGATTCCCATGAACTCAAATTGAAGAAAATATTTGAAAAAACCTTGGCCTTAATTGACACTTACCATCCGGATGAACTGGCAATCGAAGCACCGTTTTACGGAAAAAACGTTCAGTCCATGCTCAAACTCGGGCGCGCACAGGGCGTAGCGATGGCCGCCGGTTTATACCGCGAAATCCCGATTACGGAATATTCACCCAAAAAAATAAAACAATCCATTACCGGAAACGGAAATGCTTCCAAAGAACAAGTCGCCGGAATGCTCAAAAACCTGCTAGATTTAAAAGAATTACCCAAAAGACTGGACTCCACCGACGGGCTGGCGGCCGCTGTTTGTCACTTTTTCAATATGGGAAATGAACCCCAATCCAAAACTTATTCGGGCTGGGCGGCCTTTGTCAAAGATAACCCCAGTAAGATTGGATGATATTTTTTACTTTTTCGTATGTTTACCCAAAATGAAAATATGATGCGAAAAATCGTTTTGGCATGCCTTTTTTTGTCGATTTCCGCCGGTTTGTTGGCACAAAGACCCGGTTACTGGCAACAACACGTGGATTATAAAATGGAAATCAACGTCGATGAAGAAAAATTCCGGTACCAAGGAAAAATGGAATTGGATTATACCAACCATTCGCCCGAATCATTGAGTAAAATTTATTTCCACTTGTATTACAACGCTTTCCAGCCCGGAAGTGCGATGGATCACAGGCTGACCAACATCCCCGACCCCGACGGACGCATGGTCATAAATACCGGAACCAAAGAAAAACCGCAATTCCAAAGCAGGATTGCACAATTAAAACCCGAGGACATCGGATACCAGAAAATCAAATCCATCAAACAAAACGGAAAAGATTTGAAATTCCATATTTCGGGAACGATAATGGAAGTCGAATTAGCACAAAGCATCCTCCCCAATTCAAAAACTTCCATTGAAATGCAATGGGAAGCACAAATACCGGAAACCATCCGCCGAGGCGGGAAAAACTCGAAAGAAGGTGTTGATTTTTCTATGACGCAATGGTACCCGAAAATGGCGCATTTTGATGAATTCGGCTGGCACTTGGACGAATACATCGGACGTGAATTCGTTGCTCCTTTCGGGAATTTCGATGTGAAAATCAAAATTCAAAAAGATTATATAATCGGTGCTTCAGGTGTTTTGAAAAACCCGAATGAAGTAAAAGGATATGTTGCCAATGCCAAAATCAAATCCGATAAAAACAAATCTACTTGGCATTTCACCGCAGAAAATATCCATGACTTCGCTTGGGCTGCCGACAAGGACTTCACGGTGGAAAAGAGAACCGTCCCAAACGGACCTGAACTCTTTTTCATTTACCAACCCGGAGAAAAAACAAATACCAATTGGAAAGAAACCCAAAAACCGACCATCGAATTTTTTGAATTTATGAGCCAAAATTTCGGGAATTATCCTTGGCCGACTTACACCATCGTCCAAGGCGGAGACGGCGGAATGGAGTACGGGACGGTAACCTTGATTACCGGCGAAAGAAGTTTTGAAAGCCTAACGGGCGTGATCTTCCATGAGGTAGCGCATTCCTGGTTCCAGCATCTTTTCGGAATCAATGAAACCGTAGATGAATGGATGGATGAAGGTTTTACTTCTTATGCAGATGCCTTGGCCTATAACCAAATTTTCGGTAAAAAATACGATGGAAACCCTAACCCGGATGCACACAACGGGTATTTCAGTTTGGCAAAATCAGGTGTGGAAGAACCGATGAGCCTTCTAGCGGATTATTACAATTACAATTACGCGTACGGCGTTCAAGCTTACAATAAGGGTCAAGTGTACCTGATTCAGCTGGGTTATATCATCGGGGAAGAAAACCTGAAAAAAACTTTTTTGGAATTTTACGACCAATGGCAATTCAAACATCCGACTCCGAATGATTTCAAGAGGATTGCTGAAAACCTATCGGGCATCAACCTGAAATGGTACCAAAATCTTTTTGTAAACACAACCCGGGTTATAGATTATTCGGTTACAACGGTTTCAGATTCCGAAATTCAACTGGAAAACCTCAGTAATTTTCCGATGCCCATTGATTTATATGTGGAATATATGGATGGAACCAAAGAGTTGTTTTACATCCCTAACTTAGATATGCGCGGTGAAAAACCCGCCGAAAGCTTTGAAATGTACAATAACGTAAAACGCACTGTGCTTGAACCTTGGAAATGGACCAATCCCGTTTATACTGTCAAAATAAATAAGAAGGCGTCCCGGGTGATTATTGACCCGACACAAAGGCTGGCCGACATTGAGTTTACCAACAATATATTTCCTCGCTAAAAGATGTTGTTAGCGGTAAACATCGGCAATTCCAATATGCGCTTCGGGGTATTTCTTCCCGACGGGGAAATCAATTCTTGGATCATTCATTCCAAACCTTCTAGGACAGAAGATGAATTCATTAATGGTTTCGACAGTATGTATGAATCTTTCGGTTTTCAAAAAAATGACATTACCGGAATTGTAATCGGCTCGGTCGTACCTGCTTTGACACTTCCGGTTTTGAATTCATTGAAGAAAATTCACGCACTGGAACCAGTTCTCGTGGACAGAGATTCCAAGGCCCATATTCAACATACTTCCAAACAAATGGGCACGGATTTATTTGCCAATGCGGTTGCTGCACATGAATTCTATGAAGGAAAAAAGATCATCATAGATTTTGGGACGGCCCTGACCTTTACGGGAATTGACGAAACCGGAAAAACAATGGGCGTGGCCATTGCGCCGGGTATAATTACCGCATTGAAGTCCTTGGTGTCAGAAACCGCCCAACTACCGGATATCGAAATCAAAGCACCGGAAAACACCTTAGGGTTTGATACCGTCAGCTGTATGCAAAGTGGATTTGTTTATGGTTTTCTGGGTATGGTAGAAGGGATGATTGCACGAATCAATCAAGAGGTTAATGCCGATTGTTTGGTCATCGCAACGGGAGGAATGAGTCATCTCTACGCGCCGCTTTCCGAAAAAATCCATGTACAGGATGCCTTACATACACTAAAAGGCTTAGCGGTACTTTATCATTTGAATAAATAGAATGACGGATTAATAGTATTGACTTTAAACATATTACTTATAAAGACAATAAAAATTCCCTTGCCGTTTGAAAGCAAGGGAATAATAGAAAATAATGTTTAGAGGATTAAATCTTCTCAAAGGTAAGAAAATCTACGCTTCCGTCACCTCCGCTCACATGCCTCAGTTCAATTTTGGAAGGGGTTTTACTTTGAATGTTCCAATCTTCACTGATTTCTTCAAATGGCCCGTCCGCGACAGAGAAGTTGATAATCAATTTATTGGAGCTGTCATCACCACCTGTGGACCATGTCCCTGTTTGGGTAACACTTCCGTTGGTCGCTACCAATGTATGGTCGGTGTTGAATGAAAAGGAATAACCCGTAAAATGGTGTGTCTGATTGGAGTTGTCTTCCTCAAAAAGCGTTACTTTCCAAGAACCTGCTACAACAACCTGCGAAGTTCCGTTGTTGTTGTCATCATCATTGCTGTCATCATCGTCGCTACCGAAACATGACCCCAAAGAAATGCTGAATGCAATTGCCAACAGCATGTTCAGATAAAAATTGTTTTTCATAAAATTAGATGATTTTCTGGTATAACGCAGGAATGATTATTTTATTTTAAGGTTGAAATTGGTACAAATCTTGAGTCGAAAATACTAAATCAAAAACCATGGTTAAGCATATTTTAATAGTAGGTACGGCATTTACAATTCTTTTGAGCTGTGAGAAAAAAGAGGAAAAAGTGATTACCCGCACCCCTGTAGAAGTCATCGATAATGAAAATACCGCTCAAAATTCGCTGGACATCCTCGGTACCTATAAAGGCGTTTTGCCATGCGCAGATTGCGAGGGAATAGAAACCGAAATCACTTTGATTGCGGATGAAACCTATATCAAAAAAACAAAATATTTAGGCAAAGACAATAATTCTTTTCAGGAAATGGGAAGCTATAGTTGGAAAACGGACGGCAATACTTTGGTTTTGGAGGGAATTGATTCTGAGCCTGAAGAATATTTAGTCAGGGAAAATTCCATCATGCAATTAGACATGCAGGGTAATAAAGTGACCGGAGATTTGTCCGAAAAATACATTCTCAAAAAAGAAAATTGATTTTTGGCACGAGGTTTGATTATATACAAATAGATTTAGTAAAATAAATTGTCCTCATGTGTTAATTAAGATAAAAAGCTCGGTTTTTCAATCGGGCTTTTTTTCGTTTAGCCCAAAAAGCTTTCCGCCTTTTCTACCATATTTTTGGAGCCGCAAAAAAACGGCACCCTTTGGTGAAGTTCCTTGGGTTCGATTTCCATTATCCTTCGGTGGCCGTCAGATGCTTTTCCTCCCGCTTGCTCCACTAAAAACGCCATGGGATTACATTCGTACAACAATCTTAATTTCCCGTTCGGATTATTGGTTCCGGACGGATAAATATAAATCCCTCCTTTGATCAAGTTCCGGTGGAAATCCGCACATAAAGAACCTATGTACCGCGAAGTATATGGTCGATTTCCCTCTTCTTGCTGGCAATACTTGATATAATCCTTAACGCCTTGCGGAAATAAGGCATAATTTCCTTCATTAACGGAATAAATCTTTCCGTCTTGCGGGATTTTCATGTTGGGGTGAGATAGATAAAACGTCCCGATTGATGGATTCAGCGTAAACCCGTTCACGCCATTTCCCGTCGTATAAATCAACATGGTAGAACTCCCGTACACCACATATCCGGCTGCAATTTGTTGGTGTCCCGGCTGCAAAAAGTCCTCTAATTGCACCGGCGTTCCTTCCGGGGAAACCCTTCGATAAATGGAAAAAATGGTTCCTACCGAAACATTCACATCGATATTGGATGAACCATCCAAAGGGTCTATCAATACGACATATTTGCTTTTTTCGGCATTCTGACAATTTTCAATCCGGATGAAATCGTCGTTTTCTTCCGAAGCGATTCCACAAACCACCTCACGTTGCGAAAGGGTTCGGATGAAAGCTTCATTGGCAAAAACATCCAACTTTTGTTGCTCTTCACCCTGTACATTTTCTGCCCCAAATGCGCCTAAAATTTCTGTCAGGCCCGCTTGGTTTACTTTGTGGTTTACAATTTTAGTAGCCAATTTGATAGAACTCAACAGCCGCGTCAGCTCCCCTGAAGAATATTTAAAATCTTTTTGGTTTTCGATGATAAACTCACCCAAGGTTTGTCCGGATTCTGGTTTCATTGCATTTATTTTAGTTGCGCACAAATATCGGAAAATTAATGATGGAATAACAGCTTTCTCAAAGGGGCCACAATTTTTATATATTTGCTTACCGATGAAAATCAAGGGTGAAATGAAAGTGTTCAAATTCGGGGGCGCGTCTGTGAAGGATTCGAATAGCATTAAAAACCTTGCGGAAGTCCTGACGGCAACCGGCCACCAAAAGACTTTCTTAGTGGTATCCGCCATGGGAAAAACAACCAATGTGTTGGAGGAAGTTGTGCGTTTGTATTTTGAAAAAGGGGATTTTGAATCTAAAATTACCGAAGTCCAGAATTCCCATACTTTGGTGGCCAATGAATTATTTGAAAACCCATTGGAAATACGACAAGAAATCCTAACGGCTTTTGAAGACTTAAACGCTTTTCTGGACAGGAATAAATCACCCAATTATGATTTCGTTTACGATCAGGTTGTGGGTTACGGTGAAATGATCTCCACTAAAATAATCAGTGCTTACCTCTCATCAATCCACATCCGAAATACTTGGTTGGATGTTCGGGATTTCATCAAAACCGACGACAATTACCGGGAAGGAAAAGTGGATTGGGAACGCACCTGCGAGAACCTCAACCGTTTAAATCCCGATGAGTTTTATATCACCCAAGGATTTTTGGGCTCAGACCCGAATTATTTTACCACAACACTTGGACGAGAAGGGTCTGATTATACGGCGGCTATTATCGCTTACTGTCTGAATGCCGAAAGCGTGACCATCTGGAAAGACGTACCGGGTGTACTCAATGCCGACCCACGGTATTTTGACAACACTCAACTTCTTAACAAGATTTCGTATGAAGAAGCCATTGAACTTGCTTACTATGGTGCATCAGTCATTCACCCCAAAACCATGCAGCCGTTGCGTAAAAAGCAAATCCCTTTTTATGTGAAATCCTTTTTGAATCCCATGGAAGCAGGGACAGAAATCCGTAACGGACAACCTTTGGAACCTTTTGTGCCTTGTTCTATCGTTAAGAAAGAACAAAATTTACTCACCTTGACCACGCTTGATTTTTCATTTATCAGTGAAGAAAAAATCAGTGAACTCTTTAATTTACTCCACCTCTTAAAAATCAAAGTAAACCTCATGCAAAACTCAGCCATTACCCTTTCGCTTTGTGTGGAAGACAAATTCAACCAATTGGAAATTTTCTTGGAGCGGATTCGGCCGATGTATGAAATCGAATTAGAGAAAAATGTATCTTTATACACGTTCAGGCATTTTAATTCTTTATTGGAGGAATATCCGAAAGGATTGGAGCTGCTGCGGCAAATCATTAAAAACACCTTGCAAATAATTGTAAAAGAATAATGCCTTTAGTTAGCACTACCGATATCTACCGTGTTTCCGGACTCAAAAAATTAGGGGTTTTCGGCTATCCTTTCGCTTGGGGGTTCAAAAAAATCAGTGGTTTGGAAAAACTCAACGATTTGTACAGGAGAGGGCAGGATAAGCCGACGGCAGAATTTTTGACCTATTTGCTCAATGATCTGGAAATCAAATACGAATTACACGAAGAAGACCAGAAGCGGATTCCGGCCGAAGGGCCTTTTGTAATCGTTTCCAATCATCCCCTCGGTGCACTGGACGGAATTCTGATGATGCACATCATCGGAAAAGTCAGGCCGGATTTTAAAGTGATGGGCAACTTTTTGCTGCACCGTATCAAGCCGTTGGAACCAATGGTCATCGCAGTAAACCCATTTGAGTCGCATAAAGAAGTGTACAGCAGCAGCAATGGTATGCGGGCAGCATTCAGGCACGTAAAGCAAGGCGGTTGTCTCGGGATTTTCCCTGCCGGAGAGGTTTCGGGCAAAGATGAAGAAGGCAATATCATCGACCGGCAATGGCAAGAATCAGCCATAAAATTGATTAAAAAATTAAATGTACCGGTTATCCCCATGTATTTCCGGGCGAAGAACAGCCCTTTCTTTTACCGAATGGCCAAATTACACCCCAACCTGCAAACCGCTTTGCTTCCCACGGAAATGGCAAGACCGCGAGTGAAACCGATACAAATACGGATTGGAAAACCGATTTTGTTAAGGCAGCAAAATGATTTTGAGGACATCCCTTCGTTTACCGAATTTCTTCGTAAAAAAACGTATGCGCTTTCTACTTATTATACCCAAAAACGCCCGTCCTTGATGGAAACCTTGAAAATCCCCACCACTATTGCCATCAACACCAAAAGCAAAAAACCCAAGCCGGTCGTTGCGGAAACAGCACCGGAATTAATCCTGAATGAAATCAACACCCTGAGAGCCAAGGAAGATGCCTTGCTTTTCAAAAACAACAATTATGAATGTTTCTTCAGCAAGGCCAATGATATTCCCAACATTTTGCGCGAACTCGGCCGGTTGAGGGAAATTACCTACCGGGAAATCGGTGAAGGGACCAATCTGGAAATCGATTTGGATCGCTACGATGTGCATTACCACCATTTATTTTTATGGGATACCGAGACCGAGAGAATTGTGGGGGCTTACAGAATGGCATTGGGCAAAGAAGTCTATGAGCAGTTCGGAATCCGTGGTTTTTATATCAACGAACTATTTCATTTCGAGCCGGAAATCCACCCGTTTTTTAAACGCTGCATTGAAATGGGGCGAGCCTTTGTCATCCCGGAATACCAACAGAAACCCATGCCGCTGTTTTTGCTTTGGCGGGGAATTGTGTATGTTACTTTACGCAATTCGGAACAAAAGTACATCATTGGTAGCGTCAGCATCAGCAACCAGTTTTCAGAATTCTCGAAGTCATTGATGATAGAATTTATGAAATCAAATTATTATGACCCTTATGTTGCCCAGTTTGTAAGAGCGCGCAATGAATTCAAAATCAAACTAAAAGACGAAGACAAAGAATTTTTCTTTGATGAAGCTGAAGCCGATTTGAATAAATTCGACAAACTGATCGATGAAATCGAACCCAATCTACTGCGGCTTCCGGTGCTTATCAAAAAATACATCAAACAAAATGCCCGACTAATCGGATTCAACGTTGATCCAAAGTTCAATGACGCCATTGACGGACTGATGTATATACGTATCAGCGATTTACCGGAAAGCACCGTAAAGCCAGTACTGGAAGAATTACAAGCGGAACTCAATCGGAAACTGAGCCAATAAAAACTTTAACCTAAGTTTTGAATTTATTTCTCGTTTCAGGAATCATTTTTGCGGAGTTTGAACCATAATTAATTCAAAAACTGCAAATATGAAACGTACAGCAACAGCTATTTGGAACGGAACCATCAAAGAAGGAAGCGGAAATTTAACTACCGCCAGTAGCGTATTAAACAAAACCCAATATTCTTTTAAAAGTCGGTTTGAAGAAGGAACCGGCACCAATCCCGAAGAATTTCTAGCCGCCGCCCACGCAGGCTGCTTTACCATGAAATTGAGCCTAAACTTGACTGAAGCAGGCTATAATCCTGACGAACTGATGACCGAATCGACCATTCATATGGCGGATGGGAAGATTTCCAAATCGGAATTGGTGGTGACTGCATCCGTACCCGGAATAGCCGAACATGAATTCCAGAAACTCGCCCAAGATGCGGAGAAAAATTGCCCGGTAAGCAAAGCGTTCGCGTTTGAAATTACAATGGAAGCACGCCTCCAGTAAAAGTATTTAAAAGAACTTCCTTCTTTGGGGACGTTTGTTTTCATTTGAAAATTCCAGCATCCACACCAGTGCGCACCCGGCTAAGTAGGCCCAGATATCGTTGAGGTCAAAAGTCCCTACGAGAGTGGAAAAAAATGGATTTTCCTGAAGATTTAATTTTTCAATCGGTTTAAACGCCTGTGAAATTTCTACCAAAACCGCAAACACACCGACCCCGATAATGGTTTTCTTTTTGTCAACCCCAAAGAATGCTTGGATGAAACAATAGAGCAAAATCACCGTCAAGATACCACCAATTGAGCCCCGGATGGTTTCGTTTTGGATGAATAGAACAATCATAATTTCAACGATTAAAATCCCCAGAAACAAAAAGAAGTATTTTTTATCGAATCGAGAATTCATCAATTTAATTTAATCAGATTATGCATCTAGCATACGAATAATTTCCAAGACTTTTGCCATGGTTTCCTGTGGACTCAGGCTTCCGTTTTCCACGATGATGGCATCTTCCGCCTTTTTGAGCGGTGAAATTTCCCGGGTAGAATCCATCAGGTCGCGTTCGGAAATATTTTTATACACTTCATCGTAAGTAGCCGGATGGGGTGTTTTGAGCAGTTCTTCGTAACGCCGCATCGCCCGCTCATCGACCGAAGCCGTGAGGTAAATTTTCAGGTCTGCATTTGGAAAAACCGTTGTCCCAATGTCACGGCCGTCCATCACAATCCTTTTATTTTGGCCTAATTTTCTTTGTAAATCCACCGAAAAATCCCGCACTTCGGGAATTTTGGCAACCAAGCTTACTTTAGAAGAAACCTCCATTTCCCGGATTTTTTCTTCAACATTTTCACCATTCAGGTAAATCTCATTTCTCTCGGTTCGGGGATTCCAATGGAAATGAATATCAATGAAATGCAGTTGGGGAACGAGTTCGCTTTCATACACTTCATCGCCCCGAATCATTCCATTTTCCAAAGCATACAACGTGATGGCTCGGTACATGGCACCGCTGTCAATGTGGAGATAGCCTAATTCTTTGGCCAATAATTTAGCTAAGGTACTTTTCCCGGTGGATGAAAATCCGTCGATAGCAATTATTAAATCACGCATTCAACAAAGGTAGAAATTAGACCTAAGATTTTAGACATGAGATTCAATAAAAAAGTTTTAGGCCCCGTGTCTAATATTTCTTCTGCTAATAATAAGGATTGCTGCGCCAATAATTGCTTCCCTGCAATAAGCGGTCAAGATTCACAATCAGGCCGAAATGATTGGAATTGGAGCCTTTGTAATAATTCGCATGTGCAAATTCAAAACGAAACGCATGGATCCGAATCCCGAAACCATAAGTAAGCCCTGCAAAAGTGCGTGCATCTTCGAGCCGGAGTTCGTTCCCTCTTTTGAAATTATAGCCCAAACGAATGTTGAAGCCGCGATCCGGAAAAAGCTCAGCCCCCACCGAAACGTGGTCAATGATTTTCCGCAAAGTTCCCGTTTCCTGCCCGTTTTCATTATAGGGCATCGAAATGTCAAACTTCTGTAAATCGTGTAAATTCATGCTCAATTCAATAGGAACATGTTCCAATCGGTGAGAAATCCCCAAGTTGATTTGCAAGGGCATTTTTTCCTTCATGCCGGAATAGGTTTCCAATTGAAATCCGACGTTTCGAATGGCAAGGGAAATATTGGTCTGGTAATCGATGTCGTGAAAAACTGCGCCGAAATCTGCTGCTACAGCCGAAGACGAATAGGTTTCAATCCGGGAACTGATGTATTTTAAATTGGCTCCGACGGTAAAAAAATCGCTTAAATTACGGGCATAACCGATGGTAATTGCGGCGTCTTTGGCAGAAAAATCACCGGTCGGGTTATCGTTTTCATCGTATCCGCGGAAATCGCCATAATCCACATATTGGGCATGAAGTGAGAAAAAGTTGTAATCGTCATATTGGTAAACCGCAGAAGCCGTCCCGAAATTCACATCTGCCAAATAATTGATGTAATTGAATGCGACCTGCCCGTGTTGCCTTTCATTCATCATCGCCGGGTTCCAGTAAGACATATTCGGGTCTGCATCCCAAGCGGAATTCGCGTTTCCGCCCAATGCCGCCTGCCGGGCCGAAGTAGTGATGTTGACGAACTCATAAACCCTCGTTCCGTCTTGTGCACTCACATTCAGGCCAACCAAAAGCAAAAGAATTCCGATTCGTTTCAACATGGAGGCAAAAGTAACAATTATGTATTAACGGCGTAGTTGATTTTTTCTTGTGTCCGGGAACATTTCTTTTAGAACGACACATGTTGTCGCAATTAAGAGTTACATTTGAATAAATTAATAAACAATGGCTCAAAAAGATACCATCATCCGCCACCGCATTATCATTCAGAAGTTGCGGTCAAGCCCTTCGGGTTTTGAGGAAATTCAAAAGAGGTTGAATGCGGAAGCTGAATTGCATGATTATGAAAATCTGGCGATTTCAAAACGGACATTTCAAAGAGATATCCTTGAAATCGCCGCATTGTACAATATTGAAATCAAATTTGACCGTGGCAGAAAAGTTTATTTCATCGCGCAGGATGAACAAGACGATTACAGCGAAAGGATGTTTGAAGCATTGGATGTTTTCCAGGCTTTGAATCTGAGCCAGTCTTTTTCCGCTGCCATTCAATTTGACGCAAGAAAACCCAGCGGGACTGAACATTTAAGCGGTATTTTGTATGCCATTCAGAATAAGTTCCAGATTCGTTTCCGTTACCGAAAGTTCTGGTCGGATGAAGAAGAAATACGGACGGTTGAGCCCTATTTATTGAAAGAATTTCGAAAGCGATGGTATGTTTTTGCTTTTGATCTGGACAAAAAAGAATTCCGTACTTTTGGGTTGGACAGGATGAACGGAATGGAAATCAAATCGCTGAAGTTTCAGTTCCCGCAAAAAATAAAACCCAAAGAATATTTCCAAAACAGTTTCGGCATCATTGCTCCCGATAGTGAAACCCCGACCGAAGAAATCCTGTTGCGCTTTTTCAAAAACCAAGGTGAATATGTCCGCACAATGCCTTTGCACGAATCCCAAGAAATTTTGGAAGAAAACGGTGAAGAAATGTTGGTAAAATTAAAACTCGCGCCGACTTGGGATTTTATGATGGAAATCCTTTATTATAGCGAATTGGTAAAGGTCATCGAACCGAAACATTTTGCCGATCAAATTAAAAAGCGGTTGGAGAAAGCGGTTGAAGTTTATCAGAATTAATTTTTCTATTTAATGCGAATCCTCCACCTTTCCGACACACACAACCGGCACAATTCTCTAACGAATTTACCTGAAGCAGATGTCATCATTCATTCAGGCGACTTTTCCTTCGCAGGAACGAAAGTTGAATTCAAGGATTTTCTGAAATGGTTTTCAAATCTCAATTACCGTCATAAAATTTTTATTGGCGGGAATCATGACAGCTTTTTAGAAGAAAATTCTGCTACTGAAATTCGGAAAATGCTTCTCTCTAATTGCCATTATTTATGTCATAGCGGATTGATTATTGAAGGTTTGAAATTTTGGGGAATTCCGATGTTTGTTTCGGAAGACATTGATGGAAGTTATTTTGAAAAAATCAAACGAATCCCCGTTGATACTGACGTACTGATTTCACACAACCCGCCTTTGGGGATTTTGGATTTGGACGGTAAAATCAATTTTGGCTGCCTCGAATTATTATACAAAACATTAGAAATACAACCTCAATTTCATCTGTTTGGTCACATTCATAATGCTTACGGCATAGAAAAATCAAAATCGACAACCTTTATCAACTCTTCTGTCCTCAATGGAAATTATGACCTTACAAATCCTCCGATTTTGTTTGAGGTTTAGATTAATTTTTTCAACGACATTGTTTGGCTTTTTCGAAATCTATATTTGTGGAAATAAATTATACGATGGCAAAAATGATAAATTATGACGGAAACCTTATACGCATTTCCTCAGAAGATTCAACTCGATTGGAATATTCTACAAATGAAGGAAAAAGTTGGTCAAGAAAATAAAAAGATGATGGAATTAACCCAGCAAAACGTTTCAACGATAAATGAAATAATCGGTAAAATTCGAGCAGAAGAACTTCGGGCAAAGAACCTTTGCATCAAGTTAAATAAACAACTGAAAGAAATGGTTGAAAATAGAGAGATCAGTGATTTTGAATTTGACTTTTCTTTTTGCGTATGGAGTTCTGATGATGAATTTAATAAGAAACACCATACCGAAACAGGAGACCCATATTACGAGCAAAAGTATGCGATTTTACACTGGGATGACGATGAATTTTTTAATACAAATTGGAATCAAGATGAATGGGCAGACAAATCTCCTTTAAAAGATTTTCATTTTTGCTATAGCGCACATTGTCTTTTTTGTCACACAGATTTATCAATTGAAGATATAATTGCGATGGAAGAATTTTGGTTTGAAGTGAAAGTGGATTTTCAATTCTTTACAGAATTCAGTAGAAACAAAAAAAATAATTAGATATGAATACAAAAAACCAAGAATCAGGCTGGCAGACAAAATTCAGAGATATGTTACGGAATGTAGAGCGACCAAAACTCGACGTTTACAATCTTTACCTAAACCGAAGCAAATTTGTTCCGAATTTTCTTGACATCACCAACGCAAATGTGGAAAGCATTCATGAACATTTCATCAAAGAATATGAATTTTCCATTGAGGGAAGTCATTCTTTTTTGGAACTTGATTTTTCGAAGGAGAATTTGCGCAACGAGCAATTGTTTTGTTATGTCAAAAATGTTTTGATACATTTTAATTTTCCCGAAAATGCCATTTTTATAATTTACGGAAATGTCGAAAAAGATTTTGTTTTGAAGTTGGTAGAAAGCTGGCGGAAGTTAGATTACGGGAAACCGTAATGAGATTGATTTTTTTTAGATTTGTAAAAAATATCTTATTTTAATTTAAAAGACACGTAATATGTATAAACCAACATTCCTTCCTTTTGTAGGACAAAATTATAAACAAACTGACTTTAAAATTTTAGTTTTGGGTGAAAGTCATCATTATGATGGAGATTTCAATAACCCTCCTAAGGATTTAACACAAAATGTAGTTATTGATTATTTAAAATATAAAGAAACGGGAATGCATTCAAGAAACTGGATGCGAACTTTTACCCGATTTTCTAATATATTTAACGGAACCGTTTTAACTAAAGCTGAAACTATTTCATTTTGGGAATCCATAGCATTTTATAATTATGTTCAATTTCCAACCCAGAGATCCAGACAATCTCCAAGCCCTATGCACTTTACAAACAGCATAGATGCCTTTAATGAGGTTTTGAAGAGCTTAGATCCTGATTTCATAATTTTTTGGGGACATAGATTGTGGAATAACTTTCCAAAACAAAATCATAAACAAGAAATATACAAGGGCAAGACTATTCATTTTTTAGAATTGGTAAAAACATACCCTTTCAAAGTAATTCCACATCCCGCATCATCTCAATTGACAAAATTATATTCACAAGACATTAAAAATTATATAGAGTTGATTAAAGATGTAAAAGTTCGTAACGTCTAACCTTTAAACCTCTAAAAAAACAAAAGTCCAGCAACTTTCCAGTATTCATTTAGGATAAAATCGTATCAAGTCCCTATGTCCAACTCAGCCTCATCTCTAAACATAGACTATTTATGGTCAGAAAGCTATAATGATTTCCCCGACTGCACACTTCAGGAATTCTCTCTGATTTTCGAAAAATTCTTACTAAAGTTTAAATCCAAAATAGATAAATTAGAATTGCATCCGTTTTCATCCATTCACAACAGTAAAACTACTATAGACGGCATTATTCATATAACTGTAGAATTGGGAGAAATCACAGTATTATGCAGCTTTGATATGAAGACAATCAACATTTTGAGCAATGACATTAAAGACAAACCGCTTTGTGATGAATTAGTTCAATTTTTCCAAGAAGAAGGAAAAAACACTATCAAAAGTCGACAAAAATTATAAAACAGCTTTGACAAAGTTTGGAACATTGTCAAAGTTTTTTTTAAAACGACACCAAATGTCATTTGTGTAGATTTAATTTTTTTCTAAACTTTCGCTTATGAACTCTAAAAACCTCTACCTCGACGACCTTCGCCCAACCCCTGAAGGATTTGAAAGGGTTTATGACTATGAAGAATTCGTTGCATACATCTCCCAAAACGGAATGCCCGATTTTATTTCTTTTGACCATGATTTAGGTTTGGGAAAAACAGGATTCGATTGCGCCAAATGGTTGGTCGAATATTGTCTCGACAATCAAGCCGCACTTCCTGAATTTATAGTGCACAGCCAAAATCCGGTTGGAAAAGAAAATATTGAAAGTCTTTTGAGTAATTTTAGAAAATCTCTGTTATAAAAAACCTTGTCAAGGTTTCAAACCCTTGACAAGGCTAAATCTTATTTCTTCAGGAGGACTGACGAATCAGATATATGGCCTCTCAAATTCCCCTCCTTTGGAGGGGTTAGGGGAGGCTTTAAGTGAGGCTCCTCGCCTTCTCCAACGCTCTGTCCAAACCACTCACATCCTTCCCTCCAGCAGTTGCGAAGAAAGCTTGTCCGCCTCCGCCACCTTGGATTTCTTTTCCTAATTCGCGAACAATTTGTCCGGCGTTCAATCCTTTGCTTGCGACCAATTCGTCTGAAATCGAAACCGTGATCGATGGTTTTCCATCGAAATCGGAAGCCACGACCAACAAAACATTTTCCATTTCTTTTCGGAGTGGAAAAGCAATTTGTTTGATAGTATTCGCATCCAAGCTCGTACGAACCGCCAAGAAATTCACTCCGTTGATGTTCTCAAAAGATTTTTTCCAGGTTTCTTTTTCGATTTGGGCTTGTTGCAGCACGAATTTCTCCAGCTGTGATTTTAATTCTTTGTTTTCGTCCACCAATTTCTGAACCGCATCGATGGGATTTGCCGGATTTTTCAGTTCGGCAAGAATTTGATTATATTGATTAAATGTATCTTTCAATTCTTCAATCGCCGCCAATCCGGTCGTAGCTTCGATTCTTCGGATTCCGGCTGCGCTTGAACTTTCGCTTTGTAATTTGAACATAATCACATCGGCCGTATTTTGAACATGCGTTCCACCACATAATTCAATCGAATTTCCGAATTGAATCATCCGAACCACATCGCCATATTTCTCTCCAAAAAGCGCCATAGCACCTTCTTCCAATGCTTTTTTGAAAGGAACCGAACGTTTTTCTTCCAAAGGAATTCTTTCCGCGATCCTTGTGTTGACTTGCTTGATGACTTGTTTGAGTTCGTCCTCTGACATTTTATTGAAATGCGAAAAGTCAAATCTTAAATAATCAGGCCCCACATAAGAACCTTTTTGTTCCACATGCGTTCCCAAAACGTCCCGCAAAGCTTCGTGCAACAAATGCGTCGCGGTATGATTGCGCATGATATGATTGCGTCGTTCCTTGTCCACCACCGCATGAAACGGAAGTTCCGGGTATTTCGGAAGTTCTTTGGTGAAATGAACGATTAAATTATTTTCCTTTTTGGTATTGATAATTTCAATTTTTTCGAATTGATTTTCGATGAAACCGGTATCGCCCACCTGTCCACCGCTCTCGGCATAGAAAGGCGTCGCCTGAAAAACCAACTGATAAAAAGTTCCGGTTTTGTTCTCCACCTGACGATGACGGGTGATTTTCACATCCGATTCCAAATAATCGTATCCAATGAATTCTTCAACTGCATCGTCCAATAAAATCGTCCAGTCCGAAGCCGAAAAAGAAGTCGCCGATTTGGAGCGTTGTTTTTGTTTTTCCATTTCGGATTCAAATCCTTTTTCATCGATGGTCAAACTTTTTTCTTCTGCAATAATTCTCGACAAATCCGCCGGGAAACCATAAGTATCGTACAATTCAAATACGACATCGCCCGGAATTTGTTTCAGATTGGAATTTTGTTGAATGAAATTATCGAGTCGAACCAATCCCTGATCGATGGTACGCAGGAAGTTGGTTTCTTCTTCTTTGATCACATCGGTTACCAATTGAGATTGTTTTTCCAATTCGGGGAAAAATTCGCCCATTTGGGCTTTCAGCGTTGGAATTAATTTATAAATATAGGCTTCGTTCAAATCCAGAAAACGATAACCATAACTAATCGCACGTCTTAAAATCCGGCGGATTACATATCCGGCACCTGAATTTGAAGGCAATTGTCCGTCGGCAATGACAAATGAAACCGCGCGCAAATGATCGACCACCACGCGGAAAGCCACATCGGTCGTAAAGTCGGCACCATATTTTTTACCCGAAATTTTTTCCAATTCATCAATTAAAGGACGGAATACATCGGTATCATAATTCGAAGTTTTTCCTTGTAAAACCATTGCCAATCGCTCAAATCCCATTCCGGTATCGATGCTTTTGGACGGTAAGATTTCCAAAGAACCATCGGCTTTTCGTAAATATTGCATGAAAACCAAGTTCCAGACTTCGATTACCTGCGGATGATCCTGATTGACCAAATCTCTTCCGGGAACCAAATTCTTTTCTTCAACAGAACGAATGTCCACATGGATTTCCGAACAAGGTCCGCAAGGTCCTGTATCACCCATTTCCCAGAAATTGTCTTTTTTGTTTCCGAAGAGAATTCTTTCCTCAGCAATATGCTTTTTCCAAAGTTCAAGCGCTTCGTCATCCTGCGCAGTTCCGTCTTTTTCGTCGCCCTCAAAAACGGTTATATAAAGATTTTCCTTTGGAATTTTATAAACTTCGGTCAAAAGTTCCCAAGCCCAGTCGATGGCTTCTTTTTTGAAATAATCTCCAAAAGACCAGTTTCCAAGCATTTCAAACATGGTGTGGTGGTAAGTGTCTTTTCCCACATCATCCAAATCATTATGTTTACCGGAAACGCGCAAACATTTTTGGGTATCGGCAATTCGGACGGATGTTGGTTTTTTATAGCCGAGGAAGAAATCTTTGAACTGCGCCATTCCCGAGTTGTTGAACATCAGCGTGGGATCGTCTTTTAAAACGATGGGAGCCGATGGAACAATCAGGTGTTGTTTGGATTCAAAAAAATCTAAAAACTGTATACGTATCTCTTTGGAAGTCATTTTCTAAAAATTGAATTGCAAAAATCGTGAATTCAATTGAGTTTAGGAAAAGAATTCAATTAATTCTATATCGATATCAGTAGGTTAAATACTGATGAAGTCCTTTCTATCTTTTTGGTTCGATTTTTGAATTAAATTTAAATATAAATAGAAGGCACGTTCTCCAAAGAAACGAATTGTTCAGCCTTGACTTCCTGTGTTAGCATAGATTGGTTTTATTTTACCATTTCGTTAACAAAAACGGGGTGTTTTTTTCCGTTATTTTGTCTGCATAGCAAAAAGAATAAAGGGAAAAAACTAAAATGAGAAACAAAAAATACAGCTACAATCCTAACACCACTTCGCTTAAACCTCTCAAACCTTCACGAATAAAGCTCTTCAGAAATCTGGCAGCCTTTATCATCGTGACCGCTTTTTTCGGAACCATCTCCGGCTTCGTATTCAGTAAAAAAGTCAATTCTCCGGAAGAAAATTCGCTCGCTGCCGAATTAGAAGAAATGAGGATTCAGTATGAATTGTTAAATAAAAAACTCAAACAATCCCAAGAGGTTTTGGTACACTTGGAGGAAAGGGACAACAACATTTACCGTAGTTATTTTGAACTTGACCCTATTTCTGAAGACGTCAGAAAAGCCGGGTTTGGTGGGGTAAACCGTTACGCAAAATTTTCGGATTGGAAATATGCCAACATTGTAACCGAAGTTTCTAAGAACATTGACATCCTCAACAAACAATTGGTCATCCATTCCAAATCATTGGATGAAATCGTGATGAGTGCAAAGGAAAAGGAAAAAATGCTTTCTCACCTGCCGGCAATCCAACCGGTTGCCAATAAGGATTTGAAACGCTTGGCCTCCGGTTTCGGGATGCGCCTGCACCCGATTTTGAAAATCGGTAAAATGCACAACGGTTTAGACTTCTCCGCCCATGTCGGCACACCCATTTACGCTACTGGAGACGGAAAAGTAAAGAGCGTGGGCAGGCACGGCGGATACGGAAATGTCGTGGTCATCAGCCATGGTTACGGATACGAAACCCTTTATGCGCATATGAGTAAATTCAAAGTGCGGAAAGGCCAAAAAATAAAAAGAGGCGATGTCATCGGTACCGTTGGCAACACCGGGCTTTCCACCGGCCCGCACCTGCACTACGAAATCCACAAGGACGGAAAGGAAATAGACCCTATTTCTTATTTCTACCAAGATGTCAGCCCCGATGAATTCAAAATTCTTTATGACAAATCACAGCAAATGTCCGTATCTTTGGATTGATGCACATCGAACTGCCAGATAAACTCTATTACAGCATTGGGGAAGTTGCCAAGGCTTTCAATGTCAATACTTCATTGATTCGCTTTTGGGAAAAAGAATTCGATGTGATTTCACCAAAAAAAAACAAAAAAGGAAACCGCTATTTCACCCAAGAGGACATTAAGAATTTAAAATTGATTTATCACCTAGTAAAAGAGCGCGGTTATACATTGGAGGGTGCCAAAACGGCCCTCAATGAAAAAGAGGGCATCAAAGAAGAAGTGGAACTGCTTGCCCGAATGGCGTTTATCCGTTCTGAATTGGTCAAACTCAAAGAAAGTTTTGACGTGAACGAAGATTAATTTCCTCGGTTTTTCAATTGAATTTTATAGACGATATCCCTTGCCGTCCTTCTTGGTAAAATCCTTGGTAAAAACGACAAAAACTTATTGGTAATCGCGGGCACTGCTACCACACGGCCTTTGCGTAGGGAGTCAATTCCATATTGGGCGACCTTTTCGGGGCAATTGTCCAAGGCATTAATTTTGGCTTGCGACTCGCTACACACCGATTGTTTGAAATTGGTTCGCGTGACGCCCGGACACAAAACACAAATTCTGACTTTGGAACCTTTGTGTTCACGTGCAATGGCTTCAGTAAATGAAATCAAAAACGCCTTGGTCGAATAATAAACGGACATCATCGGCCCCGGTTGAAATCCTGCAAGCGAAGAAACATTGAGGATTTCACCTTCATTGCGTTCCAACATATCCGGTAGGAAAAATTTGGTAAGCGAAATCGGCGTGGCCACATGTAAATTCACCATCGTAAGTTCGGTCTCCAAATTGGTTTCGGAAAATTTTCCGTATAAACCAAAGCCTGCATTGTTAACCAACCCATATATGGTCAGGTTTTGCGATACGGTATAATCATAAATTTCTCCCGCCGCGGTCTGGGTCGATAAATCCTTCGCCAACGCATGGACATCCACGCCGAACCTCTTTCGGATTTCTGCCGAAGCCTCCTCCAACATCGACTCGTTCTTATCAACTAATAGTAGTGAAAAACCTTGGTTTGCATAATTCTTTGCGAATTCTTTTCCGATGCCGGATGCCGCACCCGTTATGATGATATATTTGGTTTTGATGGTCGAATTAATTTGGGCTAAATATAAAAAACTTTTTAAATAAATGAAATTCCCTTCCCAGTATCAGAAATCAGTTCCTGATTGTACCAAAATGTCGTAAATTTCAAACTTTATTAAAAACCTCAGATTTCCTCAAAAAATGTATTTAATTTACGATACCGAAACCACCGGATTACCAAATAATTACAATGCCCCTCCGACCGATACCGACAACTGGCCGAGGATGGTGCAGATTGCGTGGCAATTGCACGATAAAACGGGAAAACTGATTGAAAACAAAAATTACATTGTCCGTCCTGATGGTTTCGATATTCCATTTAATGCCGTACAGGTTCATGGAATTACTACAGACAAAGCAATGCAGGAAGGGCTTCCTTTGGAAGAAGTCTTGGAAAAATTCCGTGATGTTTTAAAAAGAAGCAAAGTTATTTGCGGACATAATCTAAGTTTCGATCAGGGAATTCTGGGTGCTGAATTCGTCAGAAAAGGATTGGATTATCGTGAAATCGAGCTCCCGGCTCTCGATACCATGGATTGTTCGGTTGAATTTTGTGCTTTACCCGGTGGGTTGTATGGCAAGTTCAAATCACCCAAATTGAGTGAATTGCACAAAGTATTGTTCGGAAATAAATTCGATGAGGCACACAATGCCGCTGCCGACGTAAACGCCACCGCCCGGTGTTTGATGGAACTCATTCGATTAGGTGTCCTCAGCCCCCAACAAACGGGCCTTACCGAAGAAGAATTCCGAATTTTCAAAGAAACGAACCCGGAGTCTTTTCAACCGTTCGATATTGAAATTACTGCTCAGGTAGAGGAATATAAAAACGCCAAAGACAGCGAGATTATCCGAATCGATGAATCCAAAAAACCAACTACTGATTCTCCTTATTTTCATTTCCATAACCATACTTCTTTTTCCATATTAACCGCTACCACTTCAATAGAAGCACTGGTATTGAAAGCAATAGAAGAAAAAATGCCTGCGGTGGGCATAACTGATTTCGGGAACCTGATGGGTGCTTTCAAATTTATTTCAGCTGTAAAAAAAGCAAATGCGGGTCTGGAAAAACCTATTGTGCCAATCATCGGCTGTGAAGTTTATGTATCTGAAAATTATCAACAGACAAAATTCACGAAAGACAACCCCGACCGTCGTTTTACACAGGTTTTATTGGCCAAAAACAAAAGCGGCTACAAAAATCTTTCTAGAATTTCTTCGGTCGGATACATCGAAGGATTTTATGCAGGTTATCCACGGGTAGGAAAGGAAACCATTCAAAAACACAAAACCGGTCTCATCGCCACCACCGGAAGCATTACCGGTGAAATCCCCAATTTAATTTTAAATGTGGGCGAGGCTCAGGCAGAAGAGGCTTTTCTATGGTGGCACCGAGAGTTTGGAGATGATTTTTATGTTGAGCTCATTCAACACGGATTGGAAGAGGAAAAACATGTCAATGAAATCTTAGTGAAATTTGCTCGAAAACACCTAGTCAAAGTAATCGCTCAAAACAATACTTTTTACATCAAAAAAGAAGATGCTTATGCGCACGATATCTTGCTCTGCGTCCGAGATGGTGAAAAAAAAGAAACCGAAATAGGCAGGGGGCGCGGAACCCGGTTCGGCTTTCCGAATGATGAATTCTATTTCAAGTCTCAGGAACAAATGAAATCATTGTTCCATGAAATCCCCGAAGCCATTGACAACCTGAACGAACTCTTGTCCAAAATAGAACCTTATGATTTAGCCAGTGATGTTTTGCTTCCGAAGTTTGACATTCCTCCGGCATTCAAAAACCCGGACGATAATTTGGATAACGGTACCCGCGGCGAAATGGCTTACCTCCGTCACATTACTTTTGAAGGAGCAAAAAAACGCTATGGCGAAATCACGCCTGAAATCCATGAACGGCTGACTTTTGAACTCGATACGATTGAGCGAACCGGCTATCCCGGGTATTTTTTAATCGTTCAGGATTTTACAACCCAAGCCCGCAAAATGGGTGTTTCGGTCGGGCCGGGAAGAGGCTCGGCTGCCGGGTCAGCCGTCGCTTATTGTACGGGGATAACCAATGTTGATCCCATTCAATACAACCTCCTTTTTGAGCGTTTCCTTAATCCGGATCGGGTTTCGCTACCAGATATCGATATCGATTTCGACGACCGCGGTCGTGATGCAGTAATCAAATGGGTCGTAGAAAAATACGGAAAAGACCAAGTCGCCCAAATCATCACCTACGGCACAATGGCAGGAAAATCAGCAATTCGGGATACAGGGCGCGTTCTCAACCTGCCCCTTTCGGACACCGACCGGATTGCAAAAAAAACCCACCTCAAATTGAACCGTTTGCTGAAAATGGATGAAAAAGCATTGAAAGCCGGATTGGGTGGTGATGAATTCACCGATTCAATGGAAATCCGAAGACTCGCAGAACAATCTACCTTGGAAGGAAGAACCATCCAACAGGCTTGTGTCATTGAAGGTTCCGTGCGGAATACGGGGATTCACGCCTGCGGCGTAATCATTACCCCAACCGACATCAAGGAACTGGTGCCGGTGGCCGTATCAAAAGATGCGGAACTTTTGGTAACCCAATTTGACAATTCCGTAGTCGAAAGCGCGGGTTTGCTCAAAATGGATTTTCTGGGGCTCCGAACCTTGACGATAATTGACGACGCCATACGATTGATTGAAGAAAACCACGGCATCAAAATCAATCCGGATGAAATTCCAATGGATGATGAAAAGACCTATGAATTATTCCAAAAAGCCCAAACCATTGCGATTTTCCAATATGAATCGCCCGGGATGCAAAAACACATGCGTGCCCTGAAACCGGATAAATTTGATGACCTGATTGCCATGAATGCCCTTTACCGACCCGGCCCGCTTCAATACATTCCGAATTTCATTGCACGTAAAAACGGGCAGGAAGAAATCATTTATGATTTGCCGGAAATGGAGGAACACTTGTCTGAAACCTATGGGATTACCGTTTACCAAGAGCAGGTGATGTTGTTGTCGCAGAAACTCGCCAATTTCACCAAAGGTGAAGCGGACGTTCTGAGAAAGGCGATGGGTAAAAAACAACGTGACGTTCTGGATAAAATGAAACCGAAATTCTTAGAAGGGGGTGAAGCAAACAACCATCCTAAAAAGATTCTGGAAAAAATATGGAACGATTGGGAAGCATTTGCTGAATATGCGTTCAACAAGTCACACTCCACTTGTTATGCATTAATCGGCTACCACACCGGTTACCTGAAAGCCAATTATCCGGCGGAATTCATGGCCGCAGTTTTGAGCAACAATATGAGCAACATCAAATCGGTTACCTTTTTCATGGAAGAATGCCGTTCGATGGGGATTCCGGTTTTGGGGCCTGATGTGAATGAAAGTGCTTATTCCTTTTCGGTAAACAAAGAAGGCGCGGTACGTTTCGGAATGGGAGCCATCAAAGGAGTGGGTAGTGGTGCTGTGGAATGCATCATTCGGGAACGAGAAGAAAACGGACGTTTTCACTCGGTGTTTGATTTCCTTCAAAGAGTGGATTTAAGGCAAGTCAATAAGAAAACCATTGAGAATTTGGTATTGGCAGGCGCGTTTGACCGCTTCGATGTCCATCGTGCACAATTTTTCTACCAGGAAGACGGCACTTCTAATTTGGAAAAACTGATTAAATACGGAGCGGCTTTCCAAGAAGCTAAAGAAAGTTCCCAGACTTCGCTTTTCGGGGAAATGACAGATGAAATCGAAATCATGAAACCGCATTTGCCCGATTGTGAAAAATGGAATTCGATCCAACAATTAAACCGGGAAAAAGAAGTCGTCGGGATTTACATCTCCTCACATCCGCTTGATGACTTTACCGATGAATTGAATTTTTATAAAAAGGCCAGCCTAAAAGACCTCAAAGACAACGAAGAAAAATTGATTGGCAAAGAAGTTGCCGTTGCCGGAATCATTGTCAGCACCCAACATAAAACCACCAAGGAAGGAAGAGAATTCGGCAGTTTCGTCCTCGAAGATTACGATGACCAATATGAATTTGTATTGTTTGGAGAAGATTATTTAAAACACAAATACTTCCTGCAACCCAATATGATGGTGGGAATGCGGGTGTTGTTTTCAGAAAGGATTTTCAAGGATCGTGAAGGCAACGTGACCGGCAGGAAAATTTATGTGAACGTTACAAAAATGCAGTTGATGACCGAAATCCTGGAAAAATTGACCAGCAAACTTTTGGTAAACCTGAACTTGCAGGACTTGACCGGTGAAGTATATGAGATTTTGTCCCAAAAATTGGCCCAACACAAAGGCGATAAACCGGTGGTTTTCATCATCCACGACCCTGAAAATAAAAACCAACTCAAAATGTCGGGCAACCTGAAAGTATCTATCAACAAAGAACTTTTGAAGGAAATCAAACAGATTCCAAATTTGAATTATAAGTTAAATTGAAAACCTAACTGACAAGATTGATACTTGGTTTCGGATTTTAGGGGCGTTTTATGGGATTATCGAGATTTACTATATAAATTCAATTGGTATTCCTTAAATTTGAATTACTTTTGAATTAGGTTTAATCAATTAAAGAGAAAAAAAATGGCACTTGAAGTAACAGATACATCGTTTGCAAAAGAAGTTTTGGAGTCAGGGAAACCTGCTATGGTTGACTTTTGGGCAACTTGGTGCGGCCCCTGCAGAATGGTCGGCCCAACGGTGGAGGAACTCGCAAAAGAATATGACGGACAGGCGGTAGTAGCAAAAGTAGATGTGGACAACAACCAGCAGATCGCTGCCGAATACGGCATCCGAAACATACCAACCATTTTGTTTTTCAAAGACGGGCAAGTGGTGGACAAAGTCGTAGGTGTAGTTCCCAAAGCACAGTTAGAGCAAAAACTCAAAGCAATAATGGACTGAGTTAGTTTGGATTTAGGCATCCGGGGTTGAAAAATTCCGGGTTTTTTTATTTCCTTGTTGCGGGGAATAAAATTTCGTGTATATTTGCAGTCCAAAATTGACTGATCCGGTAGTTCAGTTGGTTAGAATACCTGCCTGTCACGCAGGTGGTCGCGGGTTCGAGTCCCGTCCGGATCGCGAAAGCACTTCAGAAATGAGGTGCTTTTTTTGTTATCTGTGTCTCGTCCTGAAATAAGTTGACACAAAATCGATTTATTTCAGGACAAGACATCCTTAAAAATTAAACCTATATACTTTCTCTGACCTCATTGGAACAATGTTTGACTTTATTTCTGCATGCCGGAAGGTCCCTCCATATTGTTAATGAAAGAAAATTTAGTCCCCTTTACGGGACAAAAAATCATTGCCGTTAGCGGAAATGCCAAGGTGGAAAAAGAAATCCTAGTAAAACAAAAACTTTTGGAAATCCGAACATTCGGCAAACAAACTTACCTGATTTTTGAAAAAACCAATGTCCGCATTCATCTGCTGATGTTTGGCTCATATAGTGTCAATGAACAAACAAAACCCGATAAAAGCCTGCGCCTAAGTCTTGAATTCAAAACCGGAAGCATGTATTTTTATACCTGTTCGGTAAAAATCGTGGATGATCACTTTTTAAATGAAATCCCTTGGGAGGCGGATGTCCTCAGCGATAATTGGCAGCCGAAAGCGGCAAAACAAAAATTAAAGAAAATTCCCGAAGCCATGGTGTGCGATGCCTTGCTGAACCAAGATATTTTTGCAGGAGTCGGGAACATCATCAAAAATGAAGTGCTTTTCCGGATTGGTGTCCAGCCCGAAAGCAAGGTAGGCAACCTTCCGCTTGTCAAAACCAATGAATTGATAAAAGAAGCCCGGAATTACAGTTTCGATTTCCTGAAATGGAAAAGAGATTATGTACTCAAAAAACATTGGCTGGCGCACACCAAAAAAACTTGCCCCAAATGTGGACAACCCTTGGTAAAAAAACATACCGGAAATGGGAAACGAAGAAGTTTCTATTGTGAAAACGACCAGAAGCTATATTGAATTTGACAAATTACTTAATTATCCCAATTCACTTCTTTCAAAAAATATTGTAGAAATTTGAAACTCTGATTCGGTGCTTCCAGATGAGACATATGGCCGGTTTCCAATTCTTTTACATAGATGTTGGGGTTTTCCGGTATCACTTTTTTTAATTCTTCCGGATTGACCGCTTGGTCATATTGCCCGATTAGAATTCCCACCGGGATCTCGGTTTTTTCCAAAATATGCGTTCTGTCAGGGCGCAGGCGCATGCCTTTGAGCGCGGCAGCGACGCCTTCCACAGGGGTTTCCTTCGCTAATTCTTTTGCAAATGCAACTTCCTTTTCCAGAAACGACAAATTCTTTTCCGCAAACAATGCAGGAATGCTTACCTTGATGAGTGTTTCCAAGTTTTCTCTTGCCGTTTCGACTGCTTTCAGCCTTTGGGCTTTTTTCTCCTCAGAATCCGGCAGGGAACTCGAATTCAGCAAAACAAAGCCCTTCAATTTTTCCGGATAAAGTTCCGCCAAGGCGAGTGTCACATAACCGCCCATCGAATGTCCGATTAAGACCGCTTGCTCAATTTGCAGTGCATCCAAAACCTCGACCACTTTTTCTGCCATGAATTCCATGGTATGCACTTCTCTATAAGTCTTTGAGTGCCCGTGCCCGGGAAGGTCGATGGCGATGATTTTGTAGGATTTGGAAAATTCATTCCCGAATGTTTCCCACATCTTCAGGTTTTCCAAATATCCGTGTAACAAAACGATGGGGCTTCCCTCTCCTTTTTCTTGGTAATACAGCATGGTTTTTCATTCATAAAATTCATTGTAAATTTACACAAAGATTTTTTAGTGAATTACCGACCGTTCGTCTTATGCTTATGTTGGATTATGATTTCCTGTGATTTGGAACCCAAAACACTCGTTGTAAAACCATCGGAATTCGATAAAACCGTTTACCAAACCGAAATCCGACAGGAGAGAAACAAAATCGGAACAAAAAAGCCTTCGCAAAAACAAACGAAAGAAGTGCCCGCCAGCAACCAAGTAGCTGCCAATAATCCCAATCCCATCAAAATAGCCGCCGATACGATTCCTTTAAAAATCGTTTATGGAAAAGCGAAAATCGATACGCTCAAATCACCCGGCCAAAGTTTTGTGTTCCTGTTTGATTCCGATACCGCCCATAAACTTTCCATAAAAGTTTCCTCGGTCGATACCTTGGCCAACCTGCGCATCAGCCGTGTAATGGATTCCGGAAATCATTCCCAAGGCCCTTTCGGCAGGGAATTGGAATATAACATTCAGCAGAAAGGCCTTCAAAAAGTGGTTGTTTCAGAAAATCAAATCGGCGGAAAACCTTGGGGAGGACGTTTTACCTTCGAAGTAAAATTAGGTTGGTAACCCCGGAAATCCTTTTAATTCTATTCAATTATTGTAACGAATCCTTAAATTCGTGGACTAACATATCAAAATGCGAAAAAATATGAAAAAAATTGGCCTTGCATTTGCTTTCATGGGCGTTATGGGAATTACTTCCACTGCTCAAGAAATCGAATTTGAAGAGTATAATTTGCCCAATGGCCTTCATGTAATCCTCCACCAAGACCATACGGCTCCGGTAGTGGTTACTTCTGTCATGTACCATGTGGGCGCGAAAGACGAGCAACCGGACAGAACCGGATTTGCACACTTTTTTGAACATTTATTGTTCGAAGGAACCCAAAACATCGAACGAGGCGAATGGTTCAAAATCGTTTCATCAAACGGCGGAAAGAACAACGCCAATACTTCCGACGACCGGACTTATTATTACGAAATTTTTCCTTCCAATAATTTACAATTGGGACTTTGGATGGAATCCGAACGTATGCTTCATCCGGTAATCAACCAAATCGGAGTCGATACCCAAAACGAAGTGGTGAAAGAAGAAAAACGATTGAGGGTGGACAACCAGCCTTATGGGAATATCCTGAAAGCAGTCAAAGAAAATATGTTCAAAAACCATCCTTACCGTTGGACGACCATCGGTGAAATGGAGCATTTGGACGCTGCAACACTGGCAGAATTTCAAGCATTTTTCAAAAAGTTTTACGTACCAAGTAATGCTGTATTGGTCGTAGCAGGAGACTTCGAAAAGGAGCAGGCGAAAAAATGGATTGCCGACTATTTCGGTACCATTCCCACAGGAAATATTCCACTTAAACAAGCCTACGAGGAATCACCCATCACCCAAGAAATCAATGCGACCTGGGAAGACCCCAATGTACAAATCCCAATGGTGATTGCTGCGTACCGAACGCCTTCCATGAAATCAAGGGATGCCCGTGTGCTTGACATGATTTCCACCATTTTGAGCAGCGGGAAAAGTTCACGTTTGTACAAAAAAATGGTGGACACCGATAAAAAAGCCTTAGAAGTCGGCGCAATGAACTTCAGCCAAGAAGATTACGGGACTTACCTGATCTTTGCGCTTCCATTGGGCGAAACTTCTACCCAAGAATTGGTGGATGGCATGTCCGCTGAAATCAAAAGACTGCAAACCGAATTGATTTCAGAAAGGGAATATGAAAAATTATTGAACATTTTCGAAAAACAATTTGTCAACGCCAATGCCAGTGTAGAAGGAGTGGCACACAGCTTAGCAACCTACCACCAATTGTACGGCGATGCCAATCTGATCAATACCGAAATCGATATTTACCGTTCCATCACACGTGAAGAAATCCGAAGCACCGCTCAGAAATACCTGAATGACAACCAACGACTCGTGTTGGAGTACGGACCTAAAAAAGATTAATAAAATGAAGAAATTTGCATATATACTCATCATGGTTTTTTTAGCAAGTGGAATCCACGCTCAGACAGACCGTTCACAACCCAAACCCGGCCCGGCTCCCAAAGTCAACGTGGGCAAACCCAAATCTTTTGAATTGCCCAACGGGCTCAAAGTAATGGTGGTCGAAAACCATAAACTCCCAAGGGTAACCATGACGCTCAGTTTGGACAACCCGCCATTTACCGAAGGTCCAAAAAAGGGAGTCAATGACATGACCGGCGCATTGCTTGGTAATGGAACCACCCAGATTTCCAAAGATGATTTCCTGGAAGAAATTGACTTCATGGGCGCAACCCTGAACTTCAATTCAAACGGAGCGACTGCCACTACATTGTCCCGCTATTTCCCAAGGGTATTGGATTTATTGGCGCAAAGCGTATCCGAGCCTTTGTTGAGCCAAGAAGAATTCGATAAAGAAATCGCCCGTTACATCGACGGCCTGAAAGCCGAAGAAAAAAGTGTGACTTCCAATGCACAACGCGTTGAGAACGTATTGGTCTTCGGAGCCAACCACCCTTTCGGTGAGTTCGTGACCGAAGAAAAATTAAAGGGATTAACCCTGAAAGACGTTCAAAACCATTACAAAAATTATTTCGTCCCCAACAATGCTTACTTAATCATTGTGGGCGATGTCAAATACAAGGACGTGAAAAAATTGGTTAAAAACAGTTTCTCTAACTGGAGTAAAGGCAACATTCCCGTTTCAGCTTACAAAGACCCGGTGAACGTTTCCCAAACCGAAATCAATTTCGTGGACATGCCCAATGCCGTTCAGTCAGAAATCGCGGTGCTTAGCAACGTAAATCTGAAAATGACGGACAAGGAATATTTTGCCGTGTTGGTAGCCAACCAAATCTTAGGAGGTGACTTCAACAGTTACCTGAACATGAACCTACGTGAAGCCCACGGCTGGACCTATGGCGCACGTTCCAGTATTCGGGGCAATAAATATGTAGGGAAATTCAAAATGAATTCTCAAGTAAGAAATGAAGTGACCGATAGCGCGGTAGTAGAAACCATGAAAGAATTGAACCGCATCCGCACCACCAAAGTGACACCACAAGAATTGGCTACCGTGAAAGCTACTTTCATTGGCAATTTTGTGATGGATGCAGAAAAGCCCGAAATGATTGCCCGTCAGGCACTTTTGACTCAGACACAGGGATTGCCAAAGAATTTTTACAAGAATTATATCCAAAATATCAATGCTGTTACTGCCGAAGACGTGTTGAATGTCGCCCGGAAATATTTTTCCCATGACAATGCGCGGATTTTGGTGGTCGGCAAAGGAAGCGAAGTCATTCCGGCGTTAGAAAAATTACCCTACGGCATCCAATATTTTGACCGGTTCGGAAACAAAACAGATAAGCCGAAAACCCAGCAACTCGACGCGAACGTCACCGTAGCATCCGTACTGGAGAAATACATTCAAGCAATCGGAGGTGAAAAAACCCATTCGGTAAAATCCATTTTGGCTAATTATGAAGCTGAAGTCCAAGGCATGAAGTTAAACCTGAAAATCATCAATACCAGCGATGGAAAAACCATGAACCGTGTATCGGGAATGGGGATGGAACTCTCCAAAACCGTATTCAACGGTGAATCAGGCTACCACGTGCAGCAGGGCCAAAGAAAAGAAATGGACGCCGATGAAATAGCTGCTTACCGCTACGATGCCCTGCCTTTCCCGGAACTGACACTTGCCCAAAAACCCGGCGTAAAAATTACCGGAGTGGAAAACTTCAACGGAAAGGACGCCTATGTTTTGGAAGACGGGAAGAAGAAAACCTATTTTGATACCGAAACCGGTTTGATTCTCGGCACCGCAACCCAAATTGAAGCACAAGGCCAAAAAATGGTTCAAACCGTGATTTATGGCGAGTACCGCGAAACCAACGGCATTAAATTCCCGGCGGAATTTACCATGAACGTGGGGATGGATATGACCTTCAAATTAATGGATATCCAATTCAACGAAGGGGTTACCGAAGCGGATTTTCAATAAAGAACACCTATCATTAAATCAAAACACGGCCCGGAAATGAGCCGTGTTTTTTGATTAAAGAAAAAAAATCTGAAAATATCCATTTATTACATATATCTTTGCAGCTAATAAAAATTTTTTAAATGAATAAAGGAGTCGTAAAATTCTTCAATGAGACCAAAGGTTTCGGATTCATTACCCCTGAGGACGGAGGTGATGATGTTTTTGTACACGTTTCAGGATTGAGAAGCAATGTTCGTGAAAACGACAAAGTTTCTTATGACGTGGAACGAGGCCAGAAAGGCCTGAATGCAGTAAATGTTACAGTGATTTAAATAATTTCTATCATATTTATTGGTAAGGCTGCCCAGAGGGCGGCCTTTTTTATGCTGTTAACCGCAATCTGATAGGAACGCCACAATCATCGTCATCTCGAGCTTGTCGAGATGTTGTGTATAGAACATATAGCCATTACTGTAAATATCTATATCTTTGATTTTAAGGGTTCATAAAAACACAAACAGAGTTTCATGAAAATTAAGTTAACACCTTTCTTAATCGTCTTGGGAATTTTAGAAATTCTTCTTTTATTCATGTCAATTTACTATAGTTTCATTGATAATAATGGCGGTGGAGCCCTTGGCGGTGCAATTGCTTTTATAGGGTTAATCATTTTCTTTTTTATTTTAATCGTGGAGCAATTGATCATCAGTTATGCAAAATTTGAAAAAGAAAATATTTGGATTATAGAGTCTATAATCCTAATCCTTATAGCAATATGGATTTACTTTAACGGAATATCGATAGGATAAATAATCCATAAAAAGGGATTCTTCCGAATCCCATATTTTTACTTCAACCACAAATCAAAATAATCGGTAATCTTCTGCATCAGGTGCACACGGTCTTTTCCGCGCACATTGTGCTCATAACCCGGATAAACAAAATAATCTACCTGAACGCCGTTTGAAACTGCATTTCGAAGAAAGTTAATGGAATGCTGCCAAACCACCACCGGATCATCCGTTCCGTGAATCAACAAGAGTTTTCCTTTCAAATTCTGGGTTTTGTTCATCAGCAGGTTATTGGCATAACCTTCGGGATTGGTTTCGGGCGTGTCCATATAGCGTTCGCCATACATCACTTCGTACATACTCCAGTCCAGAACCGGTCCGCCGGCAACGCCTGCTTTGAACACATCGGGCTGACGAAGCATAAAGGAAGTCGTCATAAATCCACCGTAACTCCAACCGTGAATGCCCATTCTTTCGCCATCTACAAAGGGTTTCGATTTCAGGAATTCCACGCCTTTCATTTGGTCGGCCATTTCTACTTCGCCCAGATTCCGGAAAATGGCTTGTTCAAATTCCAACCCGCGGTTGGAACTCCCGCGACCGTCCATCACCCAAACCACATATCCGTTCTGCGCCATGTAATCGTACCAGAGATTTCCGCTCGCCGGAAAACGATTCAGGTTCATTTGTGCATGCGGGCCATTGTACAAATACACAATCACCGGATATTTTTTGGAAGCGTCAAAATTCGTTGGATAAATCAATTTACCATACAAATCCGTTCCATCATCGGCTTTTAGTGTCACATTTTCAACCTTTGGCATTTGGTATTCCGCCAATGGATTGGCTGCTGTGAAGAGATTCTTTTTATACTTTTTATCGGTCGATAAAACATCGATTTTGCGGGGCGTAGTTTCATTTGACCAATTATCCAAAACATAAGTTCCCGTTGAATTCGAATTGAAAAAATGATAACCCGGATCACTGTCGATTCTTTCCATTTTACCATTTGTCCAATTCACCGAATACAGGTGTTTTTCCATTGCGCCGTCTTTGGTCGAAGTGATCAAAAGTTGTTTTTTGTCCTTGTTTTCTCCTATAATTTCGTTTACCAACCAATTTCCTTTTGTAATTTGATTGATTAATTTCCCGTTTAAATCATAGCGGTACAAATGCATAAATCCATCGCGTTGGCTCCACCAAACTAATTCTTTTCCGTTGGGAAGAAAATAGAGTTCATTTTGGGGTTCCACATATTTGTCATGTGTTTCTTCGAACAAAGTTTTGAGGAATTTTCCGGTTTGGGCATCGTATTGGTTCAATTTCAAATGATTTTGATCCCGGTTCAGAATTCCCACATAAACCGATTTCTCATCAGGATTCCAAGTCACAGAAGTCAAATATTGGTTTTGCGGATTTCCGGTTTCCAGAAAAATGGTTTTTTCCGTTTTCGGATTATAAACGCCAAGTGTTACTTCGTGAGACGTTCGTCCGGCAAAGGGATATTTGATGTTTTTATTTACCGCCGGAGTCGTTGACCAATCCACCACCGGATAATCCTCGACCATGGTTTCGTCCATTCGGTAAAAAGCAAGCAAACTTCCTTTTGGCGAAAAGAAAATTCCTTTGTGAATCCCAAACTCTTCTCTGTGTACCGCTTTCCCGTTTAGAATCCCATATTTTCCATCGCTTGTAACTTGTTTTGTTTTACCGTTTGAATCAATTAGATACAAATTATTGTCCACGACATATGCCATTTGACCCGAATTGGGTTCCACTTCGTTGGCTTCCATATTTTCAGGAACTCCAAACCATTTAACTGATTTTTTATCCTTCAGATTAAACCAATAATATTCCTTTTGTTCCAGATAATAGGCTTTTTCAGCATCTACCCAAACCAGATTCGGAACGTTGTTTCCTGCCGCAAAATCAGTAGAACGTAAAAGCGTATCTGCTTTCAGTGTGGCGGCTTCATAAGTCACCAAAGCATTTCCATAGCCGGTTTTTACTTTTTCATATAATTTATCGGAATCGGGTAACCACTGATAGTTTTTGCCTTCGGCACGAATGCCCGTAACGGCTTCTTGCATGGTCAACTGTTTGGTTTGGGCAAATACTACCGATCCGAGTAGAATTGCCGTCAGAAAACTTATTTTATTCATTCTGTTTTTTGCTAATTATGTGTTCAAATGTAAGGCTAAATCTGCTAAATTTTTCTTTTCATTCCCTATGAAAATTTTATTTCCGTCTATCACAACCGGCCTTTTCAGGAATGTATAATCGTTCAAAATAGATTGTTGATAGTCCTTTTCGGTCAAAATTTGGTCTTTCAGCCCCATCTCTTTGTATTTCCTTGCCTTTCGGGAAAAAAGAGCTTCATAACTTCCCGCACGTTTTTTCATTTGTTCTAATTCTGAAGTGGTAATCGCTTCGGTTTTAATGTCATGTTTTTCAAATCCCGAAAAATCAAATTCCTTCATGATTCTCCTACAAGTATCGCATGTTCCGAGATAATAGATTTTTTTCATTTTACGAATTTAAGGATTTTGCAAATGCCAGAATATGTCCGTCCAAATCAGCAAAATAACAAACCGAATCACCCCAATTTCTTTCTTCAATCGGACTGATGGGCTTCGCTCCGGTATGCAACGCATTTTCAAAGGCTTCTTTCAGGTTTTCTACGAAAAGATAGAGTTCACACCGTGGAATTCCGTTTCCAGAAGCGGGATTGGGTGTTTGGTTCTGTAAAATATTCTGTATCCCCGAATTGGGCATTAATCCCAGTTTAGAATTTTCGGTCAATTGGAATTCGGTCATGCCCGGAACGTTCAAAACAGGTTCTTTTCGGAATAATTTCGTGTAAAATTCTGTGCTTTTTTGTTGGTCATCCACGTAAAGTATAAATTCAATTTTCTCCGATAATTTCATTTGGTTTTTTTTATTTCAAACAGAATGGCCGAATACCTATTCCATTCAAAGATAAGACAAGGCCAGAATCGGAAAAGTATTTTTAGAATTATTTTTAAGCAGATGTTATTGAATTGGATGAAATAATGAAGGCAATATGAGTTACTATTAGCTCAAAAGCAATACGCCCGATAATTGATTGAATATTCCTTAAATTTGTGCTTCCTAAAGAATACGCACAAAAATGGATGAAATTATAAATAAAGTAGCCAAAAGCCCATTGGTAACAATTGATTTAGAAGACTTTTACCCCGAAGGCAAAAGAATGGTTTTTGACCTGAAGGATTTTTTGTATGAAGAATTAATCTTAAAAGAAAAGGACTTCCGGGAACAATTGAAAAACCACGACTGGACGGTTTACCAAGACGCCTATGTGGCCATGGACTGTTCTACCGATGCCATTGTTCCCTCTTGGGCATTTTTGCTGGCCGCCACACATTTACAGCCGTACGCCAAAAAAATTGTAAAAGGGAACTTGGTTGATTTGGAAACCGCCCTTTATCGGGAAATTATTTCAAATTGGGATGTTTCCCAATATGAAAACAAAAAGGTCATCGTAAAAGGATGCAGTAAAAAACCCGTTCCCGACGCTGCTTATGTCCAACTCATCGAAAAAATCCAACCTCATATTCAGTCGCTGATGTATGGTGAGGCTTGCAGTACGGTTCCCTTGTTAAAGAAAAAATGACTTTCGTCTAAAGGTCTAATTAGCCGCTTTCAGCAAAATGGTATAAACTGGAAAGTGATCGCTGTATCCGTTTGCGTAAAAAGTATCACCCCCGTACATACGGAAAGGATAACCTTTGTATTGCCCTTCCGGTGTCACCAAATAGGAGGGTGAGAAAATTTCGGTTTTATACACTTTATAGGATTCGAACTTCTTTGCATGGTCGATTAAAGCCCCGCTCACAAAAATCTGGTCGAATAAATTCCAGGAATCCCGATAGGCCAAAGTCCCCATTCCTTTTTTGAACATGGGTTCCATAAGGTTGATGATATCCGAATCCTTGGCTGTGTTTTTATCGCCCTTGGCTCCCAGCGTTTTTCGGATGCTCGGGCTGACCGGATCGTCATTGAAGTCGCCCAAAGCAATGATTTTAGCGGCGGGATCCTCAGCCCTTATTTCGTCATAAATACCCTTCATCACTTCAGCCGCTTTTTGGCGCTTGGGAATAGTCGCTTTTTCACCACCGCTTCGCGAAGGCCAGTGGTTAACCAGAAACGTAATTTCTTCGCCATCCATTAAACCCGTCACGCGAAGGATGTCCCGGGTATATGAACGCGATCCGTCGTCGTTGAAGATTTCCACCACATACGGTTGTGCCTTGGTTACTTTGAAGCGGTCTTTTTGATAAATCAAAGCCACATCAACACCCCTGGCGTCAAAAGAATTGAAATGCGCAACCCCATAATTATAGGGTTTCAAAGCCGGTTGATTGACCAAGTCTTCCACTACTTTTCGGTTCTCTACTTCACACAATCCCACAATTACGGGTGCTGACCCGGTTTCTTCCTTGCCCAATTTTTCTATGACTTCCGACAGGTTATTCAGTTTTCGGTTGTACCGCTCTTCTGTCCAGACCTTTTTCCCGGTCGGCGAAAATTCATCCTGTAAAATCAATGGGCGTATGATTTTTTTGCCTTCAATATTTTCATAGGTATAACGGTTTCTGAAGTAAACGGTATCCTGACCGGGAACCTCGGATTCCGAAATGGAAATGTGGTAATCCGGATGTGTATAGGGTAGATTCCCGTTTATGAGGCCAACCGAAGACTCGGTGTCGAATAAGTTTTCAACGTTGTAAAAAGCAACAGTTGCAGACTGGTATTTTTGCTGCGCAGAAAGATTTGTTGAAAACAATATCGTTAATACCGTTAACTTTGTTAAAGATTTAATAATTTTAAACATCATATATTTTATTACATTTGTGCCCTCTAAAAAGCTTAGAGAACGTTTTAAATCAGGACGCAAAAATAAAGATAAAAAATTCTTTAAATGAATAAATTATTGTTAAGTATGGCTCTGCTCCTTTTTATGGGGATTTCATTGATGGGCCAATCGAAAATTTCGGGCACAGTCAAGGACGCGGGTTCCGAAAAAGAAATTTATGATTTAACGGTTTTAATGTTGGAAACCGGTGAAGAAGTAAAGACGGACAGGATCGGCTACTTCCAGTTTGTGGACGTACCGGACGGCAATTATACCCTTCGCATTTCGGGTGTAGGTTATACGCCTTTGGATCATGAGGTAACCGTTGCAGGTGAATCCGTGGAATTAGGTAACCTTATGGTTAATTTCAACCCGATGGGTGTGAATGTAGGGTTAATCACCCTGACGGAAGATGAACTTGCCGCCGATGAGTCTTCGGCTCAGTCCTCGGCCGGTTTGTTGCAATCCTCCCAAGATGTTTTTGCCAGTACGGCATCTTTCGAATTGGGTGCTTATTGGTTCAAAGTAAGAGGATATGATAACAAATACAACGATGTGTTTTTCAATGGCGTTCGGATGAATAAAATCACCAATGACCGGGTGAATTTCGGGAATTGGGGTGGCTTGAATGATGTGACCCGCCGCCCGATTGAACAAACCATCGGTTCGGAACCTTCTGATTATGCATTTGGCGACGTCGGCGGCGTAACTTATTACGACACCCGACCTTCCCTGATGAGAAAAGGAACCAGCCTTGCGTATTCATTTACCAACCGTTCCTACAACCAACGTGTTTTGGCTACGTACAATACCGGTTTGATGCAAAACGGATGGGCCTTTATGGGCTCCGTTGCACGGCGTTGGGCGGAAGAAGGTGCCATAGAAGGAACTTTCTATGATTCTTGGGCATATTATTTTGCCGCAGAGAAAAAGTTCAACGACAAACATTCTTTGGTTTTCACAGGACTGGGTTCTCCCACCCGACGCTCTACCAATAGCCCGAATACCCAAGAGATTTATGATATAATGGGCAAGGATTACAATGCCTATTGGGGATGGCAGGATGGTGAAAAAAGAAGTGAACGCATCCGTAACTTCCACCAGCCACTGTTTATGCTGACGCACCATTTCAATATTTCACCGAGAACAAAATTGATTTCCACCTTGGGGTACCAGTTCGGAAAAGACAGCAGGACGCGTTTGGATTGGTTCAAAGCCAATAACCCTTCTCCAATCTACTACCGGAACCTACCCAGCTATTACGAAAGCTTGGACGGCACAACGCCCGAGGAAGTGACCGAAATAATCCGGTTGTGGCAAACCGACCAAAATTATTCCCAATTGGATTGGACCGATATATACAACCAAAACTACAGCCGTGGCAATGGCGGTGCGGCATACGTCTTGGCAGCGGATGTGACCGAAGAAAACATCATTTCTTTCGCGTCCAATTTCAAATCTCAGCTTACGGATGATTTCAAGTTGACCGCAGGATTGAATTACCAACATACCACCGCTAATTTCTACCGGGAAGTAGTGGATTTGTTAGGCGGGCACCATTTCGTCAATTACAATGCTTTCCAAAAGGTACATTACAATATGGACGAAGACGCCAATAGAGAAGTTTATGAAGGCGATAAATACCAATACGATTATGAAATCGGGCACCAACGTGCAGATGTGTTTGCCCAAGGGGAATACGCCTATAACCAATTCGATTTCACCTTAGGAATTCGAGCCGCTTATACTACAATGTTCAGGGAAGGGAATTACCGCCATGAACAATACCAAGACAATTCAAAAGGAAAAAGCAAAAGCTATGACTTTTTCGATTTCGGAGCCAAAGCACAAGTGCAGTATAAATTGAACGGAAGAAACTTCTTCCAGCTCAATGCCGTGTACGCCACTTACGCCCCAACCATCGATGAAGTTTTCCCGAATGCAAGGTCCAATGATTACACGATTGATGAAAACAATTTCTTGCAAGGGGGTGAAAACTTAACGAGTTCAAAAGTATTGACTACCGACATCAACTATATTTTAAGAGCACCGAGAATCAAAGGACGTGCTACGGCTTTCTACACCAAATTCATGGATGAATATGAGAAAAACTTTGGGTACATCGATACCGGAAGCGGGAGCGGAAATTTGTTCGGTGCAGAATATATGTACAATGTTGACAAATTATTCTTTGGTGGCGAACTCGCAGCTGAAGTACAGTTGACTACCACTTTAACACTCTCCGCTGTTGCTTCATTCGGACAATATACCTATGACAACAACCCCTCTTACCAACGTTTTTCGGACAGCTATGACACCGGATTGCTGGAAGGGCAAGATGCTTTGATTACCGTTGGCGCAACCGCTCCGACTACCACTTACCTCGAAAACTACCGCGTAGCTACCGGCCCTCAACAAGGTTATTCCTTAGGCTTGGAATACCGCGACCCGAATTTCTGGTGGGTAGGCGCAACCGGAAATTACTTGGCAAGCAACTATTTGGATCCGGCTCCTTACCGAAGGACTTCAGAAGTTTGGGGTGCTGAGCCTTGGAATTACAGTGAGGAAATGGTTCGGGACTTCTTGCAACAAGAACAATTCTCAGATGAATTTATGTTGAATATCAACGCAGGTAAAACCTTCCGTTTCGGGAAATATTTCATGGGAGTCAGTGCCAATGTAAACAATGTCCTCAACAACCGTCAATATGTAACCGGCGGATTTGAACAAGTCCGTATTGGAAGTATGGATGTTTTGGCAGAAAGACCCGGCTATGCCAAGGTTTTCGGGCCGAGGTATTGGTATGACAGAGGCCGATCTTACTTTATCAATGTTTTCTTCAGATTTTAATTAACGAATAATTATACTTAAAATGAATACAATCAAAAAAATCCAATTTTTAATCCTCGCAACCCTCGGTTTGTTACTTACCCATTCGTGTGTGCAGGATGACGATTTCGCGATTCCACCCATCGTATGTAACGACACTTGGGAAACGAATCTGACCATTTCGGACTTGTTTTCACAAGTTAACAGCGCAAACGGAATCCTGTCTTTTGACACGGATCAAATCCTGGAGGGATACGTAGTGTCTAGCGATTCCACAGGGAATTTCTTCAAGACGATTTCTGTTCAGGATAGCCCTTCCGACCCTAACTTGGCATTACAGGTTGAAATGGATCGGACCAATTTGTTCAACAACTTCCCGCTAGGTTCCAAAATTAAAATCAACCTTAACGGACTGAACGTTGGGTACGACCGTGGTGCTTTGAAAATTGGGGAAACTTACCAAGATGCTAACGGCAATACCCGTGTAGGAAGAATGGCAGAATCCAAAATCGACAGCCATGTGGCAAAATCCTGCGACCCTATTCAGGAAATCCAGCCGGTGGTTTACAATTCCATCTATGAAGCCATTGATGCCGCGAATTCCGTGAGCCATATCAATACTTTGGTTACCATCCACAATGTACAGTTTGCACAAATTGGCGTGACGTATGCCGATGAGGTGACCCAAACCACTGTCAACCTGACCTTGGAAGGAGCTACCGAAGCTACCCAAAACCAAACGACGGTATTAAGAACCAGCGGATTTGCAGACTTCGCGGGCGTAGTCGTTCCGGAAGGAAGCGGAAGCATTACAGCCGTATTGAGTGCTTATGATTCCAATAACAACGGTTCCATTTCGAGAGGCGAATACCAGTTATTCATCCGCGATACCCATGATGTACAGTTCGACAACCCACGCTTTGGCGGTGGTGGTGGCGGAAGCGGTGACGGCCCAGGCCCAATCGGCGGAGGAGACGCTGAGTTCGTTTCTTGTTTGAGCGAAAACTTCGAATCCTATGCGCCCGATACCGAAGAATTCCCGGCTTATGAAAACAATGCTTACAGCGGTAGCCGTTATTGGGGCTTAACTTCATTCGGCGGAAACAAATACATCCAAATGACGGCCTTCAATTCTGACGATGCGGTCAATACAACTTATTTCGTAGTGCCGGTAAATTTCTCCGAAGCAGATACTTTCTCGTTCAAAACCAAAGACGGATACAACAACGGAAACGTGTTGACGGTTTATTATTCCACCAACTATACTTTGGGTGGTGACATTGCTGCCGCTACTTTGGTGGACATTACTTCTGCATTCAACATTTCTACCGGAAATACCGCAGGATATGGTGCCAACTTCGTCGAATCAGGAGCTTATAGCTTGGCTTCGCTCAGCGGAAACGGTGTCCTAATCTTCAAGTATGAAGGAGGAAGCGGGGTAACGACGACTATGCAGATTGACGACATCGCCATCATCAACAACGAAGACCCTGATTGCGGCAACGGCGGCGGCGGTGGAGATGACCCAAACCCACCTGCTGATGACGCATCTCCCCTGTTCCCGGGCCACGACTTCGAAGACTGGACCAACTTCTTGGGCGGTTTGAATTCATTTGGAATCAAACCCTATGCAACCCAAAGCGCAGGTACCGGGCTCAACGGCGGGGCTTCCCTGAAAATCGCGACCAATCCGACTACGACCGATACCAATGACTATGTGTTTACCACATTGGCCACCACACCCGGCGTACCGGCTACTTACAACCGAATTACTTTTTACATGAAAGGAACTTCAGAGAAATCCGTTTCACTGAATCTGTATAAAAACGACGGTACCTATTATGTGTTTAATTTAGGTGATTTGACTTCAAGCACCTCTCTTTCCGTAGCGGCCAACAACCAATACACCGGTATCATCAACACCGGAGGCGAATGGGTTTTGGTTGAACTGGACCTGACCGGCATCACAGACCTAACAACAGATGCAGGTTCTAATCTTTTCGCTTTGAAAATCGGAAAAAATGCCAATTATGACTTGCATTTCGATAATTTCACCATCGAATAAATTCATTTGATTATACTCAGAAAACCCTGCTGCAAAGTGGGGTTTTTTGTTTTAATAAGGAAATTTAATCAAAAGCTTGCCTACACCGGAGGGAAGGTTTCGGTAGTTCCCCTTTGGCATCCCTCCACCGGAGGGACGGTAATCAAAGGCTTGGAAAGCTTGCCTACACCGGAGGGAAGGTCTGTTGGTGGGTGAACAAAGTGCGCGGAGCCGGTTTGGGCACTGATTGGTTCCACCCTGATTAGGAGACAAAAAAAGCGGACATTTCTGCCCGCTTTTATTTTTAAATTTCTTGGCTTCGAGAACCTCAGCCCGCGAAATTATTACTACATCATTCCCGGCATTCCGCCTCCCATTGGTGGCATTGCAGGTTCGTCTTTTTTGATTTCGGTAATCACCGCTTCGGTCGTAATCAACATTCCGGAAACGGATGCCGCGTTTTCCAAGGCTACACGTGTAACTTTGGTCGGGTCGATGATTCCTGCCTCAAACATATTCTCATAGGTATCGTTTTTGGCGTTGTAACCGAAGTCAGCTGTTCCTTCTTTTACTTTGGCCACGACCACAGAACCTTCGCCGCCGGCGTTGATGACAATCTGGCGCAATGGCTCTTCGATGGCTCGTCGAACGATGTTGATACCGGTGTTTTCATCTGCGTTTTCTGCTTTCAAATTCTCCAAAGAAGAAAGGGTTCGCACATAAGCTACACCTCCTCCGGCAACGATTCCTTCTTCCACAGCGGCTCTTGTCGCGTGAAGCGCATCGTCAATCCGGTCTTTTTTCTCTTTCATTTCTACTTCAGAAGCCGCTCCTACGTACAATACGGCAACGCCTCCTGCCAATTTGGCCAAACGTTCCTGTAATTTTTCTTTGTCGTAATCGGAAGTGGAAGATTCCACCTGTGCTTTGATTTCGTTTACCCTCGATTTGATTTGGCCTTCGTCTCCCGCGCCGTTCACGATGGTTGTATTGTCTTTGTCGATTTGAACTTTCTCGGCTGTTCCCAACATATCCAAAGTGGCATTTTCCAAAGAATAACCTCTTTCTTCTGAAATCACGGTCCCACCGGTCAAGATAGCGATGTCTTCCAACATGGCTTTTCTTCTGTCTCCGAATCCGGGTGCTTTAACGGCAGCGATTTTCAGGGAACCTCTCAAGCGGTTAACCACCAAAGTGGCCAAGGCTTGTCCTTCTACTTCTTCAGAAATAATTAACAACGGACGTCCGGATTGTGCAACCGGTTCCAATACCGGAAGGATGTCCTGTAAGTTGGAGATTTTTTTGTCGTATAATAAAATGTATGGGTTTTCCAATTCCGCAATCATTTTGTCGGGATTGGTAACGAAATAAGGAGATTGGTACCCTCTGTCAAACTGCATTCCTTCCACCACATCAACGGTAGTGTCTGTTCCTTTGGCTTCTTCTACGGTGATGACGCCTTCTTTGCCGACTTTTGCAAAAGCTTCTGCAATCAGGCTTCCGATGGTATCATCATTGTTTGATGAAATGGAGGCTACTTGTTTGATTTTCTCTGAACTGTCGCCTACTTCTTGGGATTGTTCTTTCAGGTTTTCAACAACGGCTTTCACAGCTTTGTCGATTCCGCGCTTCAAGTCCATCGGATTGGCTCCGGCGGCAACGTTTTTCAAGCCTTCACGAACAATCGCTTGTGCCAAGACGGTTGCGGTAGTTGTTCCGTCCCCGGCTACATCATTGGTTTTAGAAGCAACTTCCTTTACCATTTGCGCACCCAAGTTTTCAATCGGGTGTTCCAGTTCGATTTCTTTTGCTACGGAAACCCCGTCTTTGGTTACGTGCGGTGCTCCGAATGATTTTTCCAATACTACGTTTCTGCCTTTTGGGCCTAAAGTTACTTTTACAGCATTCGCCAATGCGTCGACCCCTCTTTTTAAGGCGTCTCTTGATTCTACATCAAATTTTATTTCTTTTGCCATTTTTATTATTGTTTAAAGTTGAATGTTCAAAGTTTAACGTTTGGAATTCAGGCCAGGAAACCTTGAACGTGAAACCTGAAACCTGAAACGATTTTTTTTTACACAATTGCCAAAATATCGGACTCTCTCATAATCAGATAATCCTTACCTTCCCATTTCAATTCGGTTCCTGAATACTTACCGTAAAGAACTTTGTCACCTACTTTTACGGTCATAGGTTCGTCAACTTTACCACTTCCTGCAGCAACTACGGTTCCTTGTTGCGGCTTTTCCTTTGCTGTATCGGGAATGATGATTCCTGATGCCGTTTGCGTTTCGGCTTGTGCCGGTTCTACCACCACTCGGTCCGCCAATGGTTTAATTGTAATTTCTGACATATTTAATTTGTTTTTTTAGTTAAACAATTGTTTTTTGACTTTCACTTATTGTCGAAAAACGTGCCAATCAACCAAGTAGTTCACTCTGACAGTCTCAAGGGGAAATCCGGGTTTTTTCTGACAGTTTTTGGCTGACATTTGAGGTTGCCATTACCACAAGGCTGACAAGATGGCGCATTCGGTGCTTGTAATTCTTTCTTCAAAAACAATTGATTTTTTAGCGGTATATTTTTTGCGACTCCAAAACCATTCCATGTGATTATGCCTCAAACTTTCGCCAAAAAAATGATTGAATTCAATGGAAGTCTCCATTACCCCGGGAATTTACCAAAGGGTTTCCAAGTGATGAACCCCTATTTGGACAACCCGGAAACCATGCAAGTGATGCGGACATTTTATGAAAAATACTACAATGATTCAAAACCCCGTAAATTTCTCATCGGCATCAATCCCAGCCGCAAAGGCGCAGGGGTAACGGGCGTTCCTTTCACCGACACCAAACGCCTGAAGAGCGTCTGCGGAATCGAAATGGAATCGGCACACACGCATGAAGTCTCCTCTGTCTTTTTGTATGATGTGATTGAAGCCTATGGCGGGGCGGACTTGTTTTACAAAGCGTTTTTCATCAACTCCCCTTTTCCTTTGGCGATTACGCGGCAAAACCAAAGCGGACAATGGTTGAATGCGAATTATTACGACGACAACCAACTATTTGAAATGACACGGGATTTTATGGTTTCTTCCTTAAAAAAATTTGTTGCGATGGGTTTGGACACTCAAGAGGTTTTTGTTTTGGGTAAGAAAAATGCGGAATTCATCCGAAAACTAAATGCAGAAGCGTCTTTGTTTGGCAAACTTACGGTTTTGGAACACCCGCGCTTTATCCAACAATACAAATCAAAAGAAAAAGAATTGTATATCGACAAATATATCCAAGCCCTTTCCCATGGACAAGACTGAAAGAATCATTTACACCATCGGGCATTCGACCCATTCATCAGAAGAATTTATCTCGATGCTAAACTCTTTTGGTATTGAAACGTTGGTGGACATACGCAGCTTTCCGGGTTCGAGGCGATTTCCGCATTTTAACAAAGAAAATCTGAAGATTTTGTTGCCGAAAAATGCGATAGGTTATGTACACTTGGTTGATTTAGGCGGAAGGAGAAAAGTAAAAGAAGATTCTAAGAACAACCGCTGGCGGAACAGTTCGTTCAGAGGTTATGCCGATTATATGGAAACCGGGGAATTTAAAAATGCCATGATGGCGTTAGAGCGGATTGCGTTGGAGCGAAATACGGCATATATGTGTTCGGAAGCGGTTTGGTGGCGTTGTCACCGTTCGATGGTGTCAGATTTTCTAAAGGCAAAAGGATGGATAGTCCGTCATATTCTCACCACAAACAAAGTGCAAGAACACCCTTATACCTCTCCCGCCAGAATCGTAGATGGCGAAGTTTGTTATTATGATGACAATTTATTTGATTGACGGTTTAATTTGTATCAAACAGTCCGCCCTGCCTGTCCGATTTGATTTTCCCCAAATGTTTATACGCCTTTTCAGTCGCTTCACGCCCTCGGGGAGTGCGCATCAGATAGCCTTCCTGAATTAAATATGGCTCATAAACTTCTTCCAAAGTCCCGATATTTTCAGCAACCGCTGTTGCAATCGTAGAAATCCCAACCGGGCCGCCTTTGAATTTATCAATGATGGTCAAAAGGATTTTATTGTCCATTTCATCCAACCCATTTTGGTCAACCTTTAAGGCGGACAAACTGAATTCGGCGATTTTTTTGTCAATCTTTCCGCTTCCCTTGATTTGGGCGAAATCACGGGTTCTGCGCAATAATGCATTTGCAATCCTCGGCGTGCCGCGGCTTCTGCCCGCAATTTCAATGGCCGCTTCTTCCTGAATATCCGTTCCCAAAATTCTTGAACTTCGTTGAATAATGGTGCTTAATAATTCCTGGTGGTAATACTCAAACCTGAAGTTGATTCCGAATCGGGCACGAAGCGGAGCCGTCAATAATCCTGAACGGGTCGTTGCGCCAATTAAAGTGAACGGATTCAATCCGATTTGGACGGAACGCGCATTGGGACCGGATTCAATCATGATGTCGATTTTGTAATCCTCCATCGCGGAATAAAGGTATTCCTCAATAACGGGTGACATCCGGTGGATTTCATCAATGAATAAAACATCATTTTCTTCCAAGTTGGTCAGTAATCCTGCCAAATCACCCGGTTTGTCCAAAACAGGGCCGGAAGTGATTTTGATCCCCACGCCCAGTTCATTGGCAATAATGTGCGCCAAAGTGGTTTTTCCCAACCCCGGAGGGCCGTGCAAAAGAACGTGGTCCAATGCTTCTCCCCGAAGTTTAGCTGCTTTTACGAAGATTTCCAGATTCTCCAAAATGTGCATTTGTCCCGTAAAATCCATAAAACTTTGCGGGCGGAATTGCTCTTCTATTTTTAATTCTTCCTCTGAAAAATGTTCGCGGTCGGGATTTAACAGGTCTGACATCTTAATATTTGATTATCTAATGGAAATCATCTTTCTTTCAAGATTTATCCCTTAATTTTGCAACAAAGTACGCAAAAATCCCCCTATGAAAAAAGGAGTATTGTTAATCAATTTGGGTTCACCCGATTCTACCGAGGTTCAGGATGTAAAAAAATACTTACGTGAGTTTCTGATGGATCCTTTGGTTTTGGATACACCTTGGTTGATTCGGAAAGCGGTTTTGGAATTCGCGATTTTACCGAAACGCCCGGCAGATTCGGCCGAGGCTTATCGGAAAATTTGGTGGGATGAAGGTTCTCCTTTGATTGTCCTTTCCAAAAGGTTGCAAAATAAACTACAAAATAAACTGGAAATCCCGGTCGCATTGGGCATGCGTTACCAAAACCCTTCTATCAAATCCGCTTTGCAGGAACTAAAAAACGAAGGTGTAACCGATGTGCTGGTGATTCCACTTTATCCGCAATACACCATGAGTTCGACTGAAACCGTGGTTTTAAAAACACAAGAAGTCGGTAAAAAGTTCTTCAAAGACATGAACCTGACTTTCCTGAATTCATTTTACAACCGACCTGATTATATAAAAGTTTTGGCAGACCGCATTCGGGAACAGTTGCCTGAAAATTTCGATAAACTCCTGTTTTCTTACCATGGGATTCCGGAACGGCACGACCAAAAAGCCATCGCCAAAGGAAAGAAATTTCCAAATCTGGATATCAAAACCTACCGTGACCAATGTTATGAAACCACGGAGCTTGTGCGCCGGGAATTGGATTTGCCTGAAGAAAAAGTTTTTGTGTCGTTTCAATCCAGATTGGGAAAAGACCCTTGGATAAAACCCTATACCGATTTTGTTCTGAGGGATTTCCCTTCGGAAGGTGTTAAAAACTTGGTGGTAGTCGCCCCTGCCTTCGTTTCCGATTGTTTGGAAACACTGGAGGAAATTGCTATGGGTGGCAAAGAAATATTCGAAGAAAACGGCGGTGAAACCTATGCATATGCCGCATGCCTGAATGATTCAGATCCTTGGGTGGCGGTTTTGCAAAAGTGGGTCGAAGGTTGGGCAACCAAGGAATAGCCGAAATTACATATCTTCCCGTATCTTCTCATCACCGTCAATCCATTTTTCAAGCATCACTCTTTCGGATGGAGAGGGATGTACACCTCCGGCTAAAATCTCCAAAATCGAATCCCAAAGATTGTCTTGTTGTTCAAATTCTTTTTGGAATTCCCGCATGGATTTCAAGAACGCGGCTTCATACTCTTTGGCGTCTCTGAAGGTTGATCCTTCGGGAATGGTTGCCAAGATGATTCTCGATATTTTTTCCAATTGTTCGGGAGTGTATTTCGCCATGAATTGCAAAACGAGCTTTACGCCTTGGGCGTTGAGTTGAATTTCGGGTAGTGCGGTTTTTTCAAAGGTGGCAATCTCATTTTCCCATTGTTCCATTTGTTCTCCGGAAAGATTTTTTGCGCCTAAATTCTCGAATTTCTGAGAAGCATCTTTCAGCATATTCAATCGGGTTTCAAATTCTTTCCACAATCCTTTGAAAGGAAATTCCCGGTTTTCTTCTGATTTTTCTTTGACGAGCATCAAATAATGGTTCAAATGATTGGCATGAACACGGACTTCATTGAGCAGTTCATTGCCATTTCTAATGTCTTCAGGTGCTGATTCGGATGAGAAATATTGAAGTCCTCTTTCGTAATTTGCGATAAGGTTTTGAGTCGCAGCTTGTACTTTGTTCCGGTAAGTTTCCAGACTTGTACTGAAGTCTTTGATTGTCAAAAGTGTTCTCACTTGGGGATTGTACACAGAGGTGCTGACGGTGAATTGATTTTCATTTGTTTCCATAATCTTTTTGATTTTTATTTTAAGAAACAAAAACTGTGCGTAAACTGAATTTTTTACATTTTTTTAACGTTCTGTTTTATTTCAATTCCAAAGATTTCTGACCGATTTTGAATCCGTTTTGATACAAATCAATTTTATAAACCCCTTTTGGAAAATCGTATTCTCCCCAATCAAATGTAATATTTTGCCGGTTTCCTTTCGTATAATTAAACCTTACTTTATCGGAATATTGGACTTTGCCCAAAGACCAAGTTTCTAATTCTCCCGGTGAGGCATCTTTGAATTTCCCAAGTGTTCCGTCGGGTTTGTATAGTGCAATGAAAATCTCTTTCGGGCCGGATTCGGCAAAGGAATTCGGGTCTATGTCGAAGCTGACACGCAATTTGTCAATTCGTTTCGCCTTATCGGTTTCTACCTCTTTGCCGCTTCGTTTTACTTGTACGCCGGTAAGTTGGTAGTTGGAGATTGAGAAAGTGCCGCGGACGCTGGATTCCGTTTCTTCTGCTTTTTCTTTTTCGTTGATTAATTCTTCTGAAATGGACTCTTTTTCAGTATGCAGGGTTTCGTTTGCCACCCAAAGTGAATCGTTCAACTGCTTCAGTTCTTTTATTTCCAGTTTGAAGCGGCCAATGTCGGCGTTCAAAGCGGCAATCATCCGACGCGCTTGTTTCAACTCAGATTCCGAAACGTCTTTCTTATTGAGGATGTTTTGAATTTCCTTTTGCTTGTCAAATATTTCCAAATCCCTTTTCGATAAGAGGGAATCGCGGACATCCAAACCTTCGCGGGTCTTTTCAAACTCGCTGGTCAGGGAGTCCAATTCTTTTTGCAATAGTGCTTTTGCATATTCCTCGTCTTGTAAATCGATGGCGAAATGCTCCGATATCGTTTTTTGCTCTTGGTTTTGATAAATATTATACCCCAAACTTCCCAAAAGCAGTACGCCGAGAACGGAGATAATAATGTATTCTCTTTTTTTATCAGGATAATTTTCGTTAGACTCCATATTCAAACAGTATTAGTGATAATTGATTTTCCGAACAATGCGGAATTTCTGTTTTTCATCTTCTAAAATTAAACAATTTATCCAATTATTTTGGCTGTCAAAAGTAAATTTAAAATCGTATTTCAAAAGCCGGTTTTGGTTGTAATCTTTCTTCTCGATGGTGGCTGGAAGCCCGCTTGGATAATAAGTCTTCCTCATTTGAATTTCATCTTTGCTGTCTTTGAGGATAAGCGTTTTCAATAAACCGTTTTCATATTCGAAGGATTCTACGATTTTTTCATTGCCTGTTTCCGTAATCTTGTTTTTCAAATTCCGTTTTTCCGCGTATTGAAAGAAAATTATTTGTCCGAGTTTCCCGTCGTTGTGGAAAGTCTGGATGGACTCCGGAGAATTCGTCAAATCATAAGTGTGGATCTCTTTGGAAAATATTTCATCTTCCATCCAAAACTCTTTTTCAGAAAGGTTTTGATGAAAATATTTGTAAATTATAACCCAAGTTTGATTTGTGGTTCTTCCGAAATTAAATTCATCTCCCCGAACCAATTTATTGGCCAAATAATAATAATTTTTCGTCTGGGAAATACGTGTGGGCTCCTCGCCGTTCTGCACAAGGGTGGTTTCTGTTTTTTCGAGCTGATTCTCGGGATTGTACCAATAGATGGTTTTGTCGAAAAGCCCTAATTTTCCTTGGTAGTCCAAATAATTTTGACGCAAAACTAAGTTTCCTTGGTGGTCAAAATCCAATTTTACGGCATCAAAATATTCACTGTCCAGAAATCCCGAAGCGGTGGTTTGGGTGTCGTCCAAAACCAAATAAGTAGTGCTTTCGACTGTTTTGACTTTTCCTTTCAATTGAAATTCCACTGCCTGATTTTGGGAAAGGGCTATTGAAAATAGAAAAAAAAGCAGGAACCTCAGTTGCATTATTTCCGCCATTTTTTGTATTGATTAATCAGTCCGTTGGTAGATGAATCGTGGGAAGCGACGACGTCGTCATTTTTGAGTTCAGGTAAAATCCGACCGGCGAGTTCCTTTCCTAATTCAACACCCCATTGGTCAAAACTGAAAATATTCCAAATGACTCCCTGAACGAAAATTTTATGTTCATAAATCGCAATCAGCATTCCCAATGTTTTGGCTGTCAGCACTTCATAAATAATTGAATTGGTGGGTTTATTTCCTTCAAATACTTTGAAAGGTTTCCGAAATTCCATTTCCTTTTCCGTTTTCCCTTGTTTTACAAATTCTTCCGCTACTTGTTTTTCGGTTTTTCCAAATGCGAGGGCTTCGGTTTGTGCAAAGAAATTTGATATTAATTTCTCATGATGGTCGCCCATAGGATTCGGGGAATTGGCACCGGCCAAGAAATCGCATGGAATCATTTTCGTTCCTTGGTGAATGAGTTGGTAAAAAGCATGTTGCCCGTTGGTTCCCGGTTCACCCCAAATAATAGGCCCGGTTTGATATTCAATTTTATTTCCGTTCCGATCCACCGATTTGCCGTTGCTTTCCATATCGCCTTGTTGAAAATAAGCGGCAAACCGGGATAAATATTGCTCATATGGTAAAATCGCCATGCTTTCCGCATCAAAAAAATTATTGTACCAGATTCCCAGTAAAGCAAGGATAACGGGAATGTTTTTTCCGAATTCTTCTTCTTTAAAATGTTTGTCGATTGCGTGCGCACCATCCAGAAGCTCTCCGAATTTCTCAAACCCTACCGCTAAACAAATGCTCAGTCCAATCGCGCTCCAAATCGAATAACGCCCCCCAACCCAATCCCAAAACTGAAACATATTTTCGGAATCAATTCCAAACTTTTCCACTTCTGCCTGATTGGTGGAAAGTGCTACAAAATGCTTGGCAACGTCCTTGTCCTCTGCGCCGGAATTCAAAAACCAATTTCTGGCACTATGTGCATTGGTCATGGTCTCCTGCGTGGTAAAGGTTTTGGAAGCGATGATAAATAAGGTTTGTTCCGGGTTTAGGCTTTTCAAAGTTTCAGCGAGATGGGTTCCGTCCACATTGGAAACGAAATGCATATTCAATCTCGTTTTATACTGCTTTAAAGCTTCGGTCACCATCACCGGCCCTAAATCTGAACCGCCAATCCCGATGTTGACCACATCGGTTATTTCTTTTCCGGTAAAACTTTTCCATTTACCGGAAATAACTTTTTCGGAAAATTTTCTCATCTGTTCCAAAACGGCATTGACTTCGGGCATCACATCTTTTCCGTCCACCAAAACCGGCCGGTTGCTCCGGTTGCGCAAAGCCGTATGCAAAACCGCTCGGTTTTCGGTTTCGTTGATTGAATTTCCCGAAAACATTTTATGAATGCCGTCTTTGAGTTGGCACTCCCGGGCCAGTTCGATTAAATATGCGATTGTTTTTTCGTCTATCCTGTTTTTGGAATAATCAACCAAGATGTTTTCAAAAAGGATATGGAATTTTTCAAAACGCTTTTCATCATTTAGGAAAAGTTCCCTCAAATGAATGTCCTTCATTTCCCGGTAGTGGGTGTTTAACTTTTTCCATGCTTTGGTTTGGGTGGGGTTTATTTTTTCTAAGGTCATGCTCAAGGTTTAAAAGCAAAAATAAGGAATTCCCGCCTCTCATTATAGCTTAATAGTTTGTACAATTGTAGTTTTGTGCTACATTTGCATCCAATTTCGGGATGTAGCGCAGCCTGGTAGCGTATCGGCATGGGGTGCCGGGGGTCGCTGGTTCGAATCCAGTCATCCCGACCAAGAAAAGCTTTTGTGAAAACAAGGGCTTTTATTTTTTAATTAAACCATTCTGTTTTAATTAGTCGGAAGAACTAAGTTTTAACCCCTTTATCTCTATTTAAATTTTAGGCTTGGCTCATTAATTTGTCAGAAACTTCTTGTTCAAACTAAAATCATCTGTGTGTATTATTCATGGAGGAATGCATTGAGCAAATCTTTTACTTTGGTTTGGTTTTCTATATAATATTTAGCGGCGGTATCGGCCGTGCCTACTTTGATGGAAATGGCATGTTGGGGAATTTGTTTAAAGAGGTATTCATCTGTCCAATCATCACCGATGGCAAAAACAAAGTCATAAGGTTTGTTTAAAAAGTGGTTCGCCGCATTTCCTTTGTCAATATTCCCATTTTTCACTTCGAGAATTTTATTGCCTTGCATCACCGCAACCTGACTATTCGCCAATAAACCTGTGAGAACGTTGTTCAGTTCATTGGCGCGGATTTCCCCGAACCCGGTTGCTGCTTTGCGGTAATGCCAAACCAAGGAATATTCCTTTTCTTCCAAAAAGGAGCCGGGCGTACGGTCCACAAAATTTTCAATGATGGGCCGAATGGATTCCATCCAAGTTTTGTCTAAATTCTGACTGATTTTCCATTCCGAATTTATTTCTTTGGTCCATACCCCGTGTTCGGCCACGAGGGAAATAGCCAAATGGCCAAAATGTTTTTCCAGAAAGAACCGATCCCTTCCGCTGATGATGACGATTTCGATATTTTGCACTATCATTCGGTTTAATATCTCATACAATTCAGCGTCTGGAACAGCTTTTTCCGGGTCGGAATGGTATCCGGTAAGTGTTCCGTCATAATCAAGAAAAAAGATTTTATTCTTGGATGCCTTAAAGTCTGCAATCACTTTATCATGGTTTTTATAACCCAAATAACGTGTCATTTTTTCGTCTTTGAGTTTTCCGGCTACGGTGAGTGCTTCCATAAACGCGGATGCCCATTTTTCTACATTGTATCTTTTGATTCGCTTCTGCATGATGGTATTCCGCGAGATTTGTTCTTCAACCGGCATTTCCAAAGCACGTTTCAGTGCTTCTGACATTTGGTGGTTGTCATTGGGGTTGATGAGCAGTGCATCGTTCATTTCATGGGAAACCCCTGCCATTTCACTTAAAATCAAAACCCCGGTTTTATCGACTCGGGAAGCAATGTATTCTTTGGCTACCAAATTCATTCCATCGCGGATAGGCGTTAAAAATGCGACGTCACTGGAGGTATAAAGTTCAATCAACTCTTCAAAGGGAAGGGAACGGTAAAAATACCAAATGGGTGCCCAAGTTACGGTTGAGAACTTACCATTGATATGGCCCACCAATTCATCGATTTCCTTTTTCAAACGTTTGTATTGCGGGACGTTTTCGCGGGAGGGAACCGCCAGCATTACCAAGCGTACTTTTTCATGGTAATGCGGGTTTTTGTCTAAGAAATATTCAAAAGCTTTCAGGCGTTTGGCCATTCCTTTAGTATAATCCAAACGGTCAATGGAAAGAATCATTTTTCCGTCAGGTACCAGTTTTTTGTTTTGTTCCATCCGGATTTGCAAAGAAGTTTTTTCTTCTTCCGGTTTGTTGAAATGATCAATCGCCGCTTGGTGGAATTTTTCGTAGTCGATTCCCATCGGAAAGGAATCGACTTTTACCAAGCGGTTTCCTGAATGAATGGAACTGATGTTGATGTCGTACCGTAGAACCCGGCTTACCGAACTCAGGAAATGCCTTTCATAATCATAGGTATGGAACCCGACCAAATCGGCACCCAGTATACCGCGGAGTAATTCCTCTCGCCAAGGGAGCGTACGAAAAACTTCATAGGAAGGGAAAGGAATGTGCAGAAAAAACCCAATCGACACATCCGGCCTTTTTTCTTTGATCAATTGTGGAACCAAAAGGAGTTGGTAGTCGTGTACCCAAACTTTATCGCCCGGCTTGAGGTATTTGAGCACTTCTTCCGCAAATTTTTCATTTACTTTTTTATAGGTTTCCCAAAAAACACCTTCAAAATGTGCATATTCGGTGAAATAATGGAAAAGAGGCCACAATATCCGGTTGCTGAATCCATAATAATATTCTTCCAGCTCTTGCTCTGAAAGTGAAACCGGAATGCATTTTTCCTTTTCGGAAAGTTCCTTAATTTTCATTTCTGTGGATGCATCCAAATCATCAGAAGCGATTCCCGCCCATCCAATCCAAATGCTTTCGGAGTTTTGGTGAATCGATTTCATTCCGGTGGCAAGCCCGCCCACACTGGGAGAAACTTTTACTTCACCGTTTTCAACAGAAACATTCAAAGGCAGTCGGTTAGAAACGATCAAGGTTTTGTTTTTCATCCTTTATTTTTTTGGTCGCAATTATTTTTTTAATTTACCAATCCTTAAAAACTTTAATGTTAAATTTGATTAAATGGAGAATCTGGATTATGGCATCATCGGCAATTGTTTAACCGCAGCATTGGTGTCCAAAAATGGTTCCATAGATTGGTGCTGTCTTCCAAAATTTGATTCGCCTTCGGTTTTTGCCCGATTATTGGATAAAGAAAAAGGCGGGTGTTTTGGTTTTCAAGTGGATGATTCTTATGAGATTTCTCAAAAATATTTATCCAAAACAAACATACTTGTTACCAAATTCGAAAGTCCAGATGCCGCCTTTGAGGTACGGGATTTCATGCCCAGATATTATGAAGACAGCGGGAAATTGCATACGCCGCTCGTCATCATTCGTTATTTGAAGCTGTTGAAGGGCGAACCGAAATTCAAAGTGATTTACGATCCTAAAATCGGATACGCCAAAGAAGAAACCATCAGCCGTGTTAAAGATAATTACATCAAAAGTCACACAGTAGATGGGTTGTATGATTCGGTTTATCTTTATTCTGATTTTGATTACGAAACCATTTTGAATGGAGAAGAATTGACTTTAACCCAAGATGCATTTTTCTCGCTGAGTTATTATGAACGTATTCTGGATCAGACCATCAACCGATGTTTTTTGCAATACCAAAGAACCTATGCTTATTGGCTGAACTGGTCGGAAAAAACCACAAATTACAATGCCTACAACAAAGAAATACGTCGAAGCGCATTGGTTTTGAAATTGCTGACTTATGAAAAATCAGGTGCTGTGCTCGCTGCTGCGACGACCTCATTGCCGGAAACCATAGGTGAAGTCCGGAATTGGGATTATCGTTTTTGTTGGATCCGCGATGCCTCCATGGTTTTAAGGGTTTTATTTGAATTGGGCCATGTGGATTCTGCCCAAAGATTTATGAATTTTATTGTGCATACCGTTCCCAACAAAGGCGACAAAATGCAGATTATGTATGGAATAAACGGCGAATCAATTCTAACAGAATATTCCCTCGATCATTTAGCGGGTTATGAAAATTCCAAACCTGTGCGCGTGGGGAATGCGGCTTATATCCAAAAACAAAACGACATTTTCGGCATTCTCACCGAAATCATTTATCAGCAGTTCCTCTATTTCAAAAATTCACTTGATCATAGCGAAGAACTTTGGACCATCGTTACACAAATCGTCCACGTAGTGAGCGAAAACTGGATGAAACCCGACAAAGGAATTTGGGAACACCGTGCAGACGATCAACATTTTACCTTTTCCAAACTTCTGTGTTGGGTAGCAGTGGACAGAGCCATTAAAATCGCACGGCTCATTCACAAAACTTCTATGCTGGAAGAATGGGAAGCTTTACTCGTAGCTATTTCTACAGACATTTATCAAAACGGATGGAACGAAGAAGTGGGTGCCTATACCCAATCCTATGGTTCATATGCGTTGGACGCTTCCATTTTGCTGATGGAAGATTATGGGTTTTTGGAACCGCATGATCCACGGTATATTTCAACTGTAAAAGCGATTGAAAAAGAACTTTGCCGTGACGGACTAATGTACCGTTACAAAAACCGGGACGATTTCGGGCTTCCAAGTTCTTCATTTACCATTTGCAGTTTTTGGTTCATCAATAGTTTGTATAAAATTGGGGATAAGAAAAAAGCCAAAAAATATTTTGACCAAATCCTTTCGTACAGTAACCATTTGGGACTATTTAGTGAAGACATCGATTTCGAAACCAAACGTTTACTCGGGAATTTCCCTCAAGCTTATTCGCATTTAGCACTAATTCAAACCGCAATCAAATT